>UBJH01000166.1_pt1 | contig 41618 bp, 38 predicted proteins | sample 2193721 | NCBI WGS metagenome assembly UBJH01 (sample SAMEA4703186, study PRJEB27089) | metagenome | reverse complement strand
ACCTCCTTGTTATTTTCTCGTAACTTGGAGACCAACGGTGAAAAATCACTGTCGCCGGACACAATGACAAAGGTATCAAGATGCTCCTTGGAGTAGGCCATATCCATCGCATCTACCGCGAGCCGGATGTCGGCACTGTTCTTGCCGCTGATTCGCTTCTGCGGGATGTCGATCAACTCAATGGCCGCCTCGTGAAGCGCCCGTTTATGCTCGGCGTAGCGTCCCCAGTCGGCGTAGGCCCGCTTGACCATAATTTTGCCCTTTTCCACGAGCCGCTCGAGTACAAGACCGATCTCAAACTGCTTGTGCTTCGCGTCCTTGATCCCGATCGCAATATTCTCGAAGTCGATGAAGAGGGCGAGTCTCTTCTCTTCGTTCATTGAACCCCTTTCTGCGTGACGCCTTTCAGGCAGCGCCGATGGAATGGCAGATGATCTGCGTGTCCGGCGCGGCAACTTCTTATTTCAAGCCTAAATATGCCACCTCTAGCCTGTCAACAGATTTCATCGGATTGTGCCCCTATCGGGGAGGCTCAGTCCCCGTTCTCCACCTGGTTCTGCGGCTATCGCCTGTATGTACCCGCCGGCTTGTCCATTTTTATTTATGATGTGAAGCCGCCATCTTTTTTTCGGTCCATCGCTCCTTCACCATGGCGGCAAGACCTTGCCGGTTTGAGCGACTTACGATCAGCCATGTCGCCGCCAGTACAAGATACGCGATAGCATACAGATGGCGGGAGACAGGATCGGTAAAGAACAATTGGCTGGCAAAGAGGACGAACATAAGACCGGCTTCGATCAGAGAAAATGAGAGATTGGCCAGTACGGCGACCGCAAAAAAGGATTGGGCTGCTGTCAGAAATATCTCCTCTATCTGTCTGGCATCCAGGTGCATCGGTCCCAGATGGCCGGCAGATAGGTTGTAGGCAAGTGGGAGCATGCCGATCAGGAGGGTCCACTGGTTGACCTTGGAAGACACAAGGGTGCCCATGCTGGCCCCGGGGTTCCCCCGAGATGCGAAGACAATCGCCACAATAAACTCAGGGGACTCGGAGGCTAGCGGCGCCAGCCACTGTACCAGCAGAAACTCCTCAATGGCGAATGCCCGGCCGGTCGCCAGCAGCCCTTCAGCGAAGGGCTCGGCTGCGAGAAAGATGCCGAGCCCGGCATAGATGAATAACGCGATGGTGGCCAACCGACGTGGCGTCTGACGCATCCGCATCAATAGTTCCCCGACCCCTCCATCCAGTTCCGGCTCGACGATCTGCGCCTTCGAGGCCGAAATCATGTACGACACAAAGATCGCCAACAAAACGGTTGAGTCGATCCACGAGAGGGTTCCCTTCAGTGGGATCATAAAGCTATAGATAGTAGCAAGCGCGAGGTGAAGGAGTTCGATGGTGCGCGTACGGTCGAGGACGACCTGCCGATGTCGGGTCTTCAACCAGAATGTCGCGACGACGGAGGCCCACCCGATGCCGATCAGTAGGCGATTTGCGCCGGTCATATTAGCGGTGGCGTAGGGGATGTAGGTCGGATCCTTGCCGGCGGACCAGGCAAAGTAGATATCTACCGCATATTCCGGAAGTACGGCGACCAACGCGAGAAAGGCCAGCGCAAGCGCCTGCGGGATATCAACCTGCGCAACCTCGGCCGCCCAGGACAGAATGAACGCCGCCCCAAAGATAGCTAATCCGGCGCCTGCCACCTCCCACTGGGGCGGCAGATGAATATCGAAGAGCCGGATGCCTATCCACTGCAAGGGCAAAAGGATCGCGGTAATCAACCGCAGCGTTGTGCTCATCGCCTGGGTGCTGCCTGGCCTCCAGGACCCACCCTCCAAAGCCTCATCCGACCTCCAGGTCCCTCGCGGTGTCTCGCTTTCGCCTCTGCCGCCGATAATGATCAAGTTTGATCCATCTGAAGAGCGGCTCACGATACAGGTACAGCACCAAGCACACCGCAACCAGGAAGAAAATAAGGGTCAAGAAGCTGCCGTAGTGAGCGGTCCGGACCTGCCGTCCCTGCATGGAGAGGAACCAGGTGCCGGGAATACGGCCTACGGCGGTGAGCAGGAAGAAGACGCCAAACGACAGGGGGCTGGCGCCAAGAATGTAACACAGGAAGTCCTTTGGGAAGCCGGGGATGAGAAAGAGGAGGAAGGTGATCAACTTGCCCTGGGTCCGCGTAAGAAAGAAAAACATCTCGTAGGTCTCGGGCGTGACGAACCGGCGAGCGAAATGGTGTCCAAACCAACGACCCAGACCGAAGGCGAGGCACGAGCCGATAGTCAGACCGATGGTGGAATAGATGAGACCCGGAAGCGTCCCGAAGAGATATCCGCCGAGGATACCCGTCACCTCACCGGGAATCGGCGCAACAACGATCTGGAGAGCCTGAAGTCCGATAAACACGAGGGGCGCCCACGGTCCGGCCTGTTTCACATATCGGGCTAACTCCTGTTCGTTAAAGGTGGGCTCAATCCATTCCCAGTACCCGTCCAGGTCGAGCCGCTCATTGAGCAGAGTATAGGCCGAGACCAGACCAACCGCGGTTATGAGAACCGCGGCAATAATCACGATTTTCTTCGCAAGCGAACGTTGATCGAGCAATGTGGGCAACACGGAACTAGTCGCGGTGTCCGACAGGAAGCGATCGAACCTGGTCGGCTTGAGTCGGAACTCGCCTCGCCTGATTAAGGTGATGGGGTCGCGCGTACGGCTCAGCACAGAACCTCGCCCGTACACGCGAGGAAATAAAACGGCAAGGTGCAGAGCTTGACATGGAATGATCGGAGCGCAGTATCGTCATATCCCGCAATTCTCATACCTGTTCAGCCACGCTACTGTCAAGCAAAATCCTTCTCGCCTGCCTGGCCGGCGGACTGTCGCCGGCCTCTCCGGCTCGGAATCGATCGACTCATCACCTTGACATTGCAGAATCCGTGGCTTATTCTACGTCCTACGGTCGATCCGAACCGGCTGGAGCCGATGAGTGTACGGCAGCGGAGGCGTGGCGTACTGTTGTGGTCGTCTCCCGGTGAAGCCGGTCGAAAAGGAGGTGGCGGTAGTGCCGATTTACGAATACGAATGCGAAGTCTGTCATCACAGGTTCGAGGCCATCCAGAAGATGTCAGACAAGCCGATTAAAAAGTGCGTATTGTGCGAGGGTAAGGTCCACAAGCTGCTCTCCGCCCCAGGCCTGCTCTTTAAGGGGTCGGGATGGTATGTGACCGATTATGCCAATCCCGAGCGAAAAAAGGCCATGGAGGCTGATAAAAAGGCAGCCTCAGCCGATAGCGGCAGCACAAAGGCTGAAAGCAAGGAGTCGAAGAAGAGCGACGCGCAGTAGTACAGACGAAGGGCCATTCGTCTGTAGCTCGCGTGCCTCTCGTCACTCAGCATCGATGAATTCCAATGCAGGCGTCGACGGCAGTTCCCCTTCCGCCTCCAACAGCGTAAAAAATAGATTGAGCCCCTCGATGTGCCGTGGAGTCAGATCGAAGGAGAGACGCTCCTTCAGATAGATCGCGCAGGCGTCCCGGTCGAACCCAACTCGTCCACTGACCGCCTCGCAGATCGCATCAAGCCGAGCCAGGCTGTAGCGCTTGGAGTCAAGTAGGGCGCGATGAAGCCGATGGGTCTCCTCCCGATGATCGCGATACACATCCCGGCGGACCGCCCAGACGCCAAAGACAAACGGTAGACCCGTCAATTCCTGCCAACCCTGGCCCAAATCAAGGGTGAAGGGGAGTCGGCCCCTTGCCCGGAGCGCCGGATCACCGATCAACAGAACCCCGGCGACATCCTCCGGGAGCGAATCGATCGTCGCCGCCTCGGCGGGTAGAAACCGCGGTCTCACCCCGAACGCCTTTGCCAGTAAGAGCTTCACCAGGAAGACCGATGTCAGGGAATCCCTGCTCAGGTGGACCGACCGTCCGTTCAGGTCGGATGGCTTCACCCGGCTCAGGAACAGGACACTTTCGGCCGGACCATCCGAGCCGATCGCCAGGTCAGGGAGGATCAGATATCTGTCCGAATGGCGCGCATACTCGATGGCGGAGATCACCGATAGATCGAGATCCCCCGCCCGAAGCATACCGTTCAGCTCGGCAGGGGTCCCGTCAATAATCCGGCATGCCGCCGGAATCGCGCCCTGCTCGATCCCGTAATACACCGGCTCGCAATTAATATATGCGACCCTACCTAATGACAGTTCCACCGCGCGGTCCCCTCGCGTTGATACAGGATCTTGCCTTCCACCATACTCAAGACGACTGAGTCATCCGAGGCCTGATCGAGGAGTGATTCATACGGATCGACATCGTCGACGCGATCGATGGCCAGGGCAGTGAGATCCGCCCGCTTACCCGGCGCAAACGACCCGATGGTACCGACCATCCCAAGCGCAGCGGCGCCGCCGAGCGTGGCCATTGTCACAAGCTGTTGCGCCGTGACCGCCTCGCCATAGAGCCGGTGCGCAAATCGCATCTCGTCCCAGAGGCTCAGTGTCTCATTGCTGGCCAGCGAATCGGTCCCCAAACCGACCCGCAGTGATGCCGCCAGACAGCGGGGCAACGGCGCTGTCCCCACCTTCAGGTAGTGATTGCTCCGGGGACAGACGGCCAACGCTACCCCTCGCTGTTTCAGTAACTGAAGATCGGAGATCCCGATATGAACCCCGTGTACAGCGGTCAGTCGATCCGACAGCAGGCCGGCGCGATCGAGGAGCGCGATCGGGCTTTCGCCGCAGACCCGATGGGATGGCGAATGCCGACCCACGGCAGGCAACAGCGTGGTGGCGATCGGCCCGAGCCCTAGCCCGATATATGCCACCTCCTCCGGCGATTCGGCCACGTGAATTGTCGCCGGCAGGCGCCGGCGCCGCAGCAGTTCGGCACAGCGCAGCAGGAGCGACTCGGACAGACTGTACGGCGCGTGAGGCGACAGGCCGACCGACAGCAGGCTGTCGTCCGTTTGGAGTTGAAGCGACCGAAGAGCCTTCTCGGCTGCGTCCAACCGTTCTGTCGCCTGCTCGGGGTGAGGTCCCAGTATCTCCTGAAAGATAATGCCTCTCAGCCCAGCCGCCTTAAGAGGGGCGACACTGCTGCCGGACGTCGTGATGTCGGCGACACAGGTGACACCGCTTCGGAGCAGGGTCGTTGCGCCCAGGCGAGCCGACGCGGAGAAAAATTCGTCGTCCAACCCGGAGCGAAGATCGAGCATGGCGATCGCCCATTCGGTGAACGATTTGCCGAGAGGAAGGCGGCCGTGCAATCCCGTCAACTCCAGGTGGGTATGCGCATTCACCAAGCCGGGAAGGAGGGCTGCGCGTCCCAGGTCGTCGTGAGGTTCTGTTGCGAAATCCCTGATGAGTGCAGACGCCTTGTCCACCGCGCAGATGGTCCCATCGCGGATTAAGAGTCCGCCGTCCATAATGGGCGGGCTGGAAATCGGCAGCAGAAGACGAGCGGTCAGGATCACGATGCGCTTTTCAGGTATCAGTCATCAACTGACCGCTGAGGGCTGCATTGCTGTCGCCTGACCGCCTCGGCTTGCTCCAACTCCAGCGGGGTATTGACGTTGATGAACCCGAACAGATACGGGTCCAGCGCCCTGAGGGCCGGCTCCTCGATAATCTTCACCTTGGCCTTCGGGAAGAACCGGGTAATCTTCAGCACTGACGCATTGATGGACTCTTTCATGAGCGGAAGGCACGACTTGGCGTATACGGCATGCAGCGGTTGCAGCTCGCCTCTCACGCGCGGCACGACTGCATCCCAACCTTCGGCCTCGCGGACCAGAAGCTTGATCAGTTCGGCGTTGAGAAAAGGCATGTCGCAGGCAACGAAGAAACACGCAGGGTAACTCGCAGCGCTCAGCCCCGTATAGATCCCCCCGAGCGAGCCGGAGTCAGGGATCAGGTCTGAGACAACTTTGACGCCAAGGTACGCGTACAGCGGCGGGTCATTCGCAATAATCAGAACCTCCGGAAAGAGCGCCTTCAGGCAATCCACCGTCGTCTTGATCAGCCGCTTGCCCCCGAATTCGATAAACGCCTTATTGGCACCCATTCGCGAGGACTTACCGCCCGCCAGCACAATACCCGTCACCGTCAGGCTTCGTCCTCTGCTTCTACTTCCACGGGCTCTTCCAGGGTCTCAAGGTCGGTCACCTCCAGTTTCTCGATCTCCTCACCCGACTCAACGAGTAATTCCACCGGGGTTTCCTCCGGCTCGATCCCCTCCTTTTCCTCTTCTTCCCTTTCGATGAGTTCCTCCTCGCCTAGAGTGTCCCCGACGGAGAGACTTCGGAACCAGGTAGCCCCCGCCTCCGGGCCTACCAATTCCACCGCCGCCGCACCCTCTGCGGCTTTCATCTCATACGCCAGCTTGCCGGCGCCTATTTCCTCCAGGGCAATATACGTCGCCTTATTGCTCTTCGCGGCGATCAGGTGCTCGGCGCCGCGCATCACCTGCTTCGCGCGCTTGGCAGCGATAATTACCAGGCGATATTTGCTGTCTACATGCATCAGGAGTTGTTCCAACGGGAAAAGCGGCATACTTCAATCCTCCCCACCTCAGTCGATTCCCATATCCAGAAAGGAGAGATCCACTCGATCTCTTCGGGATCGTTCGGCGGTGATAATGCAGCAAAGCTGCTTGACGGCCTTTTCGAAGATATCGTTCACAACAATATACTGGTAATCCCGGTAGTGATACAGTTCCTCTCTGGCCATGGCAAGGCGCCTTCGGATCGCCTCCTCCGAGTCGGTCCGCCGCTGTCGAAGCCGGGTTTCCAGAAGATCCAAGGCTGGAGGGACGACAAACACAAACACCCCCGTCTGGTAGTCCTGTCTCAGCCTGGCTGCCCCCTGCGTGTCGATATCAAGGATCACATCAAGACCTTCCGCGAACTGCTTCTCCAACAGCGAGCGGCTGGTCCCATAGAGGTGGCCGTGTACGTGAGCCCACTCCGCGAATTCGCCCGTCTCGATCATCTTTCGGAAGGCGGGTTCGTCCACGAAGTGATAGTCGCGTCCGTCCTGTTCGTCCGGCCGCGGCGCGCGGGTCGTAAAAGAGACCGAGTGAATCAGACGGGGCAGCCGCCGTGCGGCCTCCTTACACAACGAGGTCTTTCCAGCCCCGGAGGGAGCCGATACGACCACCATCAACCGCTGCCGATTCATTCTGTTCGCGAGCCCCTACCCGGCCGATCGGAGAGCGCATCGGCTTCGAACCGCTGGGCTATCGTCTCGGTTTGAATGGCCGATAGCACGACGTGGTCGCTATCGGTCACGATGATAGACCGGGTACGCCTGCCGTTGGTTGCATCAACCAGCTTGCCGGCCTGCTTGGCCTCGTCCTTCAAGCGCTTCATTGGGGCCGAACCGGGATCGACGATGGCAATGACCCTGGCAACCGCTACCATATTTCCGAACCCTACATTCAGCAGCTTTGCGGTCATCATGTTCGTCCCTTCTTACTCGACGTTCTGGACCTGCTCCCGGAGCTGTTCCAGAACGCTTTTTAATGTGATGACATCGTGTGAGGTCCGGACATCGTTCGCCTTGGCGCCGATGGTGTTGACCTCACGTAGCATCTCTTGCAAGAGGAACTCCATCCGCCGACCGTGCGGACCCTGTTGTCGGATGAGGTCCCGGAACTGTTGAAGATGGCTTGCGACCCTCGTCGTCTCTTCCGCGATATCCGAACGCTCAGCCAGGATTGCCACCTCCTGCTCGAGCCGCCCGGGATCAAGCGGTTTCCCATCCAGCAGGCGCTGGAGCCGAAGCTCCAGACGACTCTTGTAGCTCTGCACGACTTCCGGCGCGCGGGCAACGATCGTCGCTAAGGTCGCCTCGACCAGATCCAGGTGGCTGAGCAGAGCAGCCTCGAGCGCTCCGCCTTCCTCTCGTCGCATCTTGGCGAGGGCGCTCATCGCCCCCTCAAGCGCAGTTAAGACCGCCGGCCAGTCGGCATCCGCCTCTCCCGATTTCTCTCCCTCCAGATCAAACAGGTCCGATCGGGACAGCAACAGCTCCAACGTGACCTCTCCCGCAAGGCCGAGTTCCGACTGGAGCATCTTAACGGCATCGAGATACGCATGCGCCAATGGACGATTCACGCGGAGCGTGCAGGACTGCTCACCCGTCAACTCCTCGAGCACCGTCACGTCAAACCGTCCTCGCGCAAAGCGTCCTTGCAGGCTCTTCAGGACCGGCAACTCCAAAGCACCAAGCCGTTTTGGGAGCCGGGTGCGAGTCTCCAGATACCGGTGATTCACCGACTGCAGTTCGCAGACGTATCGCCTCAAGGAGGTGATACACTCGCCTTGCCCGAACCCAGTCATACTGTTCAGCATCTCGTCATGACCTCGGTGACAATGGCATGATGGCTGCCACAATCCAGATGGGTGGGCGCAAAGAGGAACCGCATGGGGATCTCCTGACACCTTAATCTAGCGATAATCAGCGGCTCTGTCAAATCAAATCCTCAACGTAACTACTCAGGTAGAAAGACTGAAGGCTAAAGGCTGTTAGGGGTAAGAACCAAGCCTGAGCAGTTACTTCTCAACAACATGCCACCCCCTGGCTCATGTCTGACTCTTGGCGTCCTCTTCGGGCGAGGTCCCGCCGTCACCTCCATAGCCTCGCTCAACCAGATGCTTTTCGATATCTTCTTTCGCAAAGCCGATGCGTTGAGCGACCTTATGGGCATGACTGATCCGCGAGATCCCATCGATCAGTCGATGGGTGGGAGAACCATGGACAAACTCTGCCTGACGATAGAGGCCGACATCTCGCGTTCGAAACTGCTCCGCCAACTCGTAATTATGGGTAACAAGCATCGTATTATTGCCGACTTGGTAAAATCCACCAAGGATCGTATGGGAGATTTCCAATTTTTCCTGATAGGTGGTTCCTTCCGCCAGTTCATCCAGAATGACCAGGCTTTTGGGCGACGATGCGAAAAAGATGGCCTTCGTGCGCTGTAACTCCGTTCCGAATCTCCCCTCGCGATCGACCAGCGAGTTACTTTCCGGAACCTGATAGAAGATCCGATCAGCCACCGAGAGCTGCGCCCGTTCGGCAGGCACATAACAACCGATCTGCGCCAGCAGTTGTGCCTGGGCAATGGTCTTGCAAAAAGCGGTTTTTCCACCCCCGTTGGGGCCGGTCACAAACGTTAATTTCACCCCGTTCAGATTGATATCATTGGGTACGTACCCGGCATTTCCCTTCCCCAGGATGGGGTTTCTGACTCTTTCCAGAACCATAGCATGCCGATCCGAACCAATCAGCGAAGGCAGCACGGTCGGGCCGCCGAAGGCCTTGGCGTAGCGGTGGAAGGACAGCAATTCATCGATCTGTCCCAATGCCTCTAACACCTGATGAACATCCCGTGAGTCTCTATAGCCATCTCGTAACGGATAGATGATACTGTCCCGGTCAAACCCTCCGACAACGGGTCCATACAGCATGAATGAGGGGAGCAAGAACACCATGATGGCGGGCATCGCATGCCGGGAGATCCCAAGAGCGGGAGCGTAATAGAGGAAAAGACCCATCGCAATCACAAGCGCGACGATCAGCCGTGGCTTGAAGAGGGTCGGTCTGAATTTGATGGCTGGGGTCAACAGCCACTTTTCAGCCTTCGTTTTGATGGCTCTCTCCGTCAGGTAGGCAGGGCCTTTCATTAAGGTATGCGATCGTGTGGAACCGAACGCCTTGAGCGCGTTAAGGCACGATCGAAGATAGGGGCTTTCAGGTGTCGGCATGTCTTGCGCGCCCGTGACGAGACCGAGCATGAGCTTCGTCCCCTGTCGGTACGTTTTATGCCCATACCCCCCTGTCTCCATTTTATCCCGGGGATCCCCCAAGGTACCGACAAAGGTTCCAAACAGCAGACGATAAAATTCCTCCTCGTGTTTCGCAGCATGCTGCACCAACGCGTCAATTCGCGCTCTCAGATCGGCATTCGAGTCCAGTTCTTTGAGCGCGTCCTGTTTGGCCGTGATGGTCTCGATCGAACTCAACGGGTGGGCTAATGAGCGGTAGAGCGTTGCTTGCCCGGCGATGGTGCCGGCGTAATTGACGGCGTCGAAGAGTCGACCGACTTCTATAGCGTTGAACGTGCTCTCATCGAGCACACCTTCCCCAGTGGCCGCCGCCTTGGTCGAGCGAACGGACAGCTCCTTGCCGATAGCCGTCAGAAGAGGTTGATACATTCACACACTCCAATCAAGAAAGCCACCACTAAGATAGCATTTTCTGCTCTCTAATGGCTAGTCCTGTGGTCGGAGTCGCGAGTCGTTGTCTGAAATCAAGTTTTGCTCTCCTTAGCCGTCATTGCTTCGAAAGTCCCTCACACCGGTCTCGAAATCCCCCCGTTTCCCCCCCTTTTAAAAAAGGGGGTTGGGGGGGATTTGGCTCAGCATAGACTTTCATGCCCATGGGCGCACCATCGGCGCATGGGGTATTGGTTCGAAAGTCCCTCCTCACCCCAACCCTCTCCGCACCCGGGGGGTACCCGGAGGCGAGGGGCATAATAAAGGTCTCCTCGCCCCCACACCTGGGGGAGAGGATGAAGGTGAGGGGGGGATCCGACACCGACGCTCATGCGCATGGGCGTGCCCACGGCGCATGCGGTATTCCTGCGAAGCTTGTCCCCGCATGCTTGAAGCGGGGAGCGGGAATCCAGCGTGGAAAGCCTGTCCTCGACTCCGATCGGGGAACTGGATTCCGGGTCAAGCCCGGAATGACAATCTAAGGAAAGGAACTTCTGACGCACTACACTAAAGACGGACGTTCTTGTTCTAAGAATCGGCCACAGAAGAGATATTGACGGATGAAGATCGCCACCTCTTTGAGCCCTGCCCTCGTCAACCCCCTGCTCGCGCCCCCCACAGCCAAGCCGAAGCTCCTTACTGGTCTGCACCCACGTGTTGAACCGAGGCGGTAGGGGAATCCGCCGCCCAGTTGATAGACTCGGATTAGGTTCGGGCGGCTCGCTGTCGGAAGACTGGATAGCTGATACAGGTGCAGCGTTTGCCGTCGGCAGGATTCATAAGAATTTGTTGCTAACTACGCGAGAAGATTATACCATCTGCCTTAACTTACTAAACGGTTCATCGGGATAGGCTGATCAGTATGCATAATAGTTCGACCAATAGAAGAACATGCACAGAGTACTCAAAACTCTCTCGGCTCGGTTAGACGCGGAAACGCGGGCAAGTATCGTTTCTCGTGTTGATGGACTTATGCGAGGCGTTAGATACGAAGCGGAAAGGCAAACCCGTCACTACCAAGATGCTGCGGCTGCCGGATGGACTATTGACCGGATAGAGATTATCTGCTGTCTTAACGTCTTCTACCAGATTGTCCTGGGACCACTCGCGGCCGCAACACGCAATGATCTGCGTGTTGGGCTCGTCAGAGATATCCCGATCAATTATGGGGCGAAGGTCCGGGTGACCAATGCCGACGCCGCGCTAATCCGAGAGTGCCACAACCAGTTCAACCTGATGATGCAAAGGCTTGGAATCGATTTCTGGTGTCTACAGTCGGCCCATTCGCAAGACCTTCTGTATAAACTCGCGCAGCCACGACCGGATCATGACTAACTCTTCTGCAAAGCCGTGGGAAGATCAAGTACTTGACGCGATGAAGCAGTTCGCGGCGGACTACTCTGTAGTGTACTCGAAGAAAGAACGGGAGATCGCAGCTCATTTTGAGATCGGGTGCCTACTCTCACTCATTGAGTTCTATGAGACCTGCGGATTTACAGGAGACGTGTCGAATCCGGACAAGGACGGGTCGTACAGATACCTTACGACCCCCAATGGCAACCCTGCTAACTTCTCGTACATTATCATGACCAAGGGTCGGGAGCAGGTCGAAATCCGACAGCAGGTGCGGATATCTTCGCACGTGGGCAAGGATATCTCCTTTACTCCCGACATTGTCGTTATCCCGCGCAAGACCAGGATCCGCAAGAGGAAGGACTCGGACTATGCCGGGGGTAAACGTAGTTTCTTCTTTGTGCGATCAAAGGAAGTCATCGCTGCCCACGAATGTAAGAGTATGATCCCGTTCCCCGAGCTACTCGTTTCCTTCATTGGAATGTTGGTCACTGGCCATGAATGGGTTGAGAACGAGGAGACAAGCAAGGTTCTGAAAGACGATGGTGACCATCTTGCGCCGTGTCTGTTCGTTGGAGGATCAGCCCGTTCCATCCACCTGAGGATGATCAAAGGCCTTAAGACCGCCTATCCCATAAACATCGTCGTCGGCATGCATTCAGGCACATGGGATTTACTCGGGGACAATGCGCACATCCGTAGAATACGAAACCCATTGAAGGTCGAACAATCTCCTGCAGGCGACGTCCTAAAGGCCGCGCCTGAGGAGTAACGTTAGGCGTCAACCAAAATAGAGAGAACATGAACCAATACCAACAAAAGGGTGTCCTGCTCTTGGTTGGTCTTGCCACGCTTCTGGTATCGCTCTCCATGGGGCAGCCTGAGGTATCAGTATTTCGATATTTCGGATATGTCTCCATCGGGCTATCAGCTCTCCTGTTCATGTTCGATCGGTACTGTTGGAAGTGGTGGGTGTTTTACGATTGGCTTGTGCCGGTGCCAAACTTGAACGGCAAGTGGAACGGCGCTGGGATCGAAAAGATCGAGGTAACTGGTGCTGACAACAAACGAACTTTGGCGGAGTCTCAACTGAATGCAAAGTCAGTGGTGATTGAACAGCAGTTTTCGAGCATTGGCCTGAAGATCGAGTGGACCGATGGTAGCGTCTCCAAGTTAAAGGAACCGGTATCGTTTGCGGTCAGCGGTCGAAGAACGAAAGTCATCACGTTCGGAGCTGTTTACGACTATACGGAGCCAAGCAAGGCAGCCGAGGCGCGGAACGTGTCAGTCGTGGCCAGCATGGAGAGCCGCTTCTTTCACAACCGGCCGACGGCAGTCCAGCTAACTTACGCCGCTGGCGACCGGCATGGGGTCATTAATCTTTCCAATCGGACCGACGCCTAACAGGTGCTGTGCCCGACGCCACGCACCGACGTTTGTGGCAGCGCGCGGCGCGGGTGAGCACTAGCCGTTGGCTACTCGCGAGTGGCGAGGTACCATAGTCGAAAGAGGTGCGACATGGTTCGTGTGCTTGAGGACAAGCGTGAGGCAATCGCGGAGGCATGCGCTCGTTTTGGTGTGGCGCGCCTCGATGCCTTCGGTTCCGCGCTGCGGGACGACTTCTGTTTGGGCGAGAGTGACGTGGCTCCTGGTCGAATTTCGCCCCATGAATCCGTTTGCGCTCGTAGATGCGTACTTCGGGCTCCTTGATGGACTTCGAGAACTCCTTGCCGCCAACGTCGATCTCGTCATGAGCGATGCGATCAAAAACCGCTACATCGCGGCGAACGTCGAATGCACCAAGCAGGCTTTGTATGCAGCGTGAGATCCGCGACGTTCCGGCGCTTCGGCAAGAGTGCGAAGGGCTTATGGCCGAGATGGAATCAGAAGACGAATGGGTTCCACACAGATGTCACCTTGACGCATATGTTGGTATGAGGTATTGTCATACCAGGAGGTGAGCCATGGGAAAGTCCAAGGTTGCGATCTCTTTAGATGAGTCCACCCTCAATCGTCTCGACAAACTGGTTCAGAAACACGTGTTTCCCAATCGAAGTCAGGCCATTGAGGAAGCGGTCGCAGAGAAACTCGCCCGGATCGAGCGAAGTCGTCTCGCTCAGGAGTGCGCCAAACTTGATCCGGCGTTCGAGAAGGCGCTTGCGGAAGAGGGTCTTGCTGGAGATCTCGCGGAATGGCCCGAATACTGAGGGGTGAGATCCGCTGGGCCGACTTAAATCCGGTACGGGGACGTGAACAAGCAGGGCTACGTCCGGTGTTGATTCTGAGTCAGGATGTGTTCAATGAACGTTCCGGAACGGTCATTGCTGTTGCTCTCACGAGTCACCCGCAACGCGCGAGCTTTCCCTTGACGCTTGAACTTCATGCCAAAGGGCTTCCGAAACAATCGTGGGTGAAAATTAGCCAGATTCGGACGCTTGCGGTTGAAAGGATTGGGAAGGTGATCGGAAGGGCATCTCCAGAAGAAGTGACGCAGATTATTGAGGGGTTAAACGAGATTATCGGAACCTAATGCTGCCTTTCAGATAGATCGCTTAACCAGCGACAACTGAGCTTCAGCGCTAGGCAAACACCACGGTCTTGTTGCCGTACACCAGTACCTTATCCTCCAGGTGCCAGGTGACGGCTCGCGCCAGCACCATCCGCTCCACATGGCGCCCGATCCGCTTCAGGTCCTCTACATTGTGGCGGTGATCCACCCGCTCCACATCCTGCTCGATGATCGGCCCGGCGTCCAGCGCGTCGGTCGCGTAATGCGCCGTAGCGCCGATCAGTTTGACCCCCCTGGAGTGCGCCTGTGTATAGGGGTCCGCCCCAACAAAGGCCGGCAAGAAGCTGTGGTGAATGTTGATAATCCGGTTGGGAAACCGACTGATAAAAGCCGGCGAAAGGACACGCATATACCGCGCCATGACGATCAGGTCAACTTTGCCTTCGACCAGTTGAAGCTGTACGGCCTCAGCCTGCTCTTGTCGCTGCCGCATGACCGGGATGTGGTGAAAAGGAATGCTGTAGGCCTCTACAAGTCCGCGCAGGTCGGGATGATTGCTCACCACCATGGCGATGTCCGCCGCCATGTCGCCCGCCTTCCACCGCCAGAGCAGTTCCAGCAGGCAGTGGTCCTCCTTCGACACAAAGATGGCTATGGGCTTGATACGGGCGGTGTACGCCAGCCTCCAATCCATCCGAAATCGGCGAGCGATCGGTTCGAACGCTCGCTCCAGCTCGGCGCCACGGTTGTCCAGATCCGGAAGGTCGAACTCGATCCGCATGAAGAAGACGCCCCCCTCCGGGTCGGTCGTATGCTGGTCCGAGTGCACAATATTGGCGCCCTGTTCAAACAAGCACTGCGAGACTGCCGCCACGATGCCTGAACGGTCAGGGCACGAGATCAACAGGCGGGCCCGGTTGTTCAAGATCATGCGCTCGGCTCCATTCAGATCTGTTATCAACAACAGAGAAGTCCTGAGAACAAATGGGGACAGACCCCATTATTTAAGCGACTCAGAACGCAATAGGATAACCGGGCGTCCTTTAGGAGCGGATTCGTTCGCTACGAGGCTCAGTCGAAGCTTGGGATAAAGTTAAAGGTTCTGCCGATAGGAAGACCGAGAACGGTCAATAAATAGTGTCTGTCCCTATATTGTCCCGCCACGATTGTCTCTATCGATGAGGTGTACGTTTACGTTTATCGTTTCGCCTGGGCAAAGCGGCCTTCCCACTGTACGCCAGGAGCGTTGGGATCAGTGGGGATGTTCAACTCATAGTTGAACTGGCCGACAAGGTATTCATGGATATGTCTGGCGGCGTGCTTCGCCTGCCCCATGGCCAGGATCACCGTAGAGCCGCCGGTAATGACGTCGCCACCGGCGAAGACCCCCTTCTTGCTTGTGTGGTAGGTCGTGGGGTCCACCATGACGATACCCCACTTGTTCGTGCGAAGCTCAGGCGTCATGCTGGGGATGATCGGGTTCACGTCGCACCCCAATGAGAAGACCACCGTGTCCACCTCATCGACGAAATACTCGCCGGTGGGCATTGGTTTTCGTCTGCCGGATTCATCCGGATCGGACAGCTTCATCACCTCGCACCTGATGGCTTTGACGAAGTGGCGCTCGTCGCCGATGAACTCCACGGGGTTGGAGAGCCACTTGAACTCGATGAACTCCTGCTCGGCATGCTCCAGCTCCTCCGTCCTGGCCGGGGCCTCATCGTGGGAGCGGCGGTAGTAACAGGTGACATCCGCACCAAGCCTCTTACCGGTACGGAGTACGTCCATGGCAGTATTGCCGGCGCCGATGACCGCCATCTTTTTGCCCTGGTAGAGGGGCGTGGGAAAGTGCGGGAACTGATTGGCGTTCATGAGATAGATTCTGGTGAGATATTCGTTGGCGGAATAGACGCCATTCAGATTTTCGCCGGGGACGCCCAGCATCTTTGGCAGGCCGGCGCCGGTGCCGATGAACACCGCATCAAATCCTTCCTGTTCCAGGAGATCATCGATGGTGAGGATCTTGCCGATCACCATATTGTAGACGAACTCGACCCCCATATCTTCAAGCAGTTTCAGATCTTCGTCGATGACCTCCAGCGGCAACCGGAATCTTGGGATACCGTAAACCATGACCCCCCCGCCACGGTGGAACGCCTCGAAGACCGTTACCTCATGGCCGCGAGAGCGAAGCTCATAAGCGGCGGTCATCCCTGCCGGCCCGGATCCGATGACGGCGACTCGCTTGCCGGTCGAAGGCGGCATCTCCGGAATACGGTCCAGCTTGTGCTCACGCTCGTAGTCTGCCACAAACCGCTCCAGATTGCCGATGCCAACCGGATCGTTCTTCTTGCCCACCACGCAGACCGCCTCGCACTGCTTATCCTGGGGACAGACACGGCCGCAGGCGGCGGGAAGAAAGTTGGTTTCACGAATCTTCTTGGCCGCGCCGGCGACGTCCCCCTCCTCGACAAGCTTAATGAAGGCGGGGATGTTGATGCCTACAGGACACGCGGGTACGCATTCAGGCTTCTTACACTGAATGCACCGTATTGCCTCGTCCTGGGCCTGCTCCATCGAGTAGCCGATGGGCACCTCCTCCCAGCTAAGAATGCGCAACCCTGCCTCATGTAGCGGCATGTGGTTGCGTGGCTTCTGCATCCGCTCCTTTGCACTGAGTCCCTTGCGTACTTCTGCCATCTCGACGTCTCTCCCTTATCGCTGCATCGCCTCGAAGGCGATCTTTTCTTGCTCGACAAACATCCGCTGGCGCTTTATCAATTCATCGAAGTTCACCTGGTGGGCGTTGAAATCGGGTCCATGGTAGCAGGCGAACCGGGTTTTGCCGCCTACGCTCACCCGGCAGGCGCCGCACATGCCGGTGCCGTCCACCATGATGGCATTCAACGACACCCACGTCTCGACCCCTTTCCCCTCTGTCATCTTCGCAACGGCCATCATCATCGGCACGGGACCGACCGCCAATGCCATGGACACCTTCTCTTGCGCCATAATCTGTTCCAGCGCATGAGTGACAAAACCTTGAATCCCGACCGAGCCGTCATTGGTGGTGACGAACACCTCATCGCACACCGCCTTGAGCTCGTCAACCAGGATTAACAGGTCCTTCGTGCGGGCACCCACCACGCCGTAGACCTTGTTGCCAAGCGCCCTCAAATCCCGCGCCGTGGGGATGACGGCGCCGGTGCCGTAGCCGCCTCCGAGCACCACACAGGCGCCCTCGTATTTGGCGACGTGGGAACGTTGACCCAGCGGCCCGACGACGTCATGAAAGCTGTCGCCCACGTTCTTCTGCGTAGCCTCGGTGGACGTCCTGCCCGCGGCCATGATGACGATCTCGATGTATCCCTTCTCTCTGTCCCATCCGGCGATGGAGAGCGGAATGCGCTCGCTGTCGTAATTGGGACGCATGATGATGAACTGTCCGGCTTGTATCTTCTTAGCCAGAAGCGGCGCGTTCACCTTGAAGTAGTAGGTGTTGGGGCACAGTTCCCGCTTTTCGAGGATCGAAAAATCCTGGTGGTATTTGCCCCTTGGCGTGGTCTCCTTTTCAGCCAGGCCGTGCTGGCAGTAATGTAGCTGATATTCGGCTTCGCTGCGGACAATAAAGGCGTCATCCCAATCGAAGTGATCTATCCCGAGGATGGCCCGGAAGGCGTTGTGACTTTTCTCTACCTGCTCCGGCGCGAAATAGGAGTTGCGAACGCCTTTGCCTATAGCGCGCACCGCGTGCCTGCGGACAAGGGGGGAGGGATCTGAGAGACCGGCAAACAGCGTGTCGAACAGCGTCGATCGATCCGCGTCGCTGACCGCCTCAGAGGGAATACGTTTGAAGATCCTCCCCACGCAGTAAAAGGCCGCGGACTTCACCTGTTTATTGACGGACCCAGTACATCGTAAGGCCTCCGGCAAGATCCTGGCAATGGCCGGATCGGTGAAACGTCCTGCCGCCAACAGGAGGTTGATCTGAGCGTAGTCATCGCTCCGACTTGTGTTAAACCGGGAACGAAGGAGATCCACGACAGGCGCGCCGATCTGCCCCAAGGCGCCGGCGAAATGCTCCGCCGATTCCGCATCAGCCTCAACAAGTTGTTCGATCACCCATTCGGCGACCTCTGCACCTAGGGAGGCCAGGACCGACTCGCTTTGATCGATCAGTTGAGCCAGCTCCTCATCGCCGGCGTGGTCGCGATAGAAGGTGGTGGAAAGCGCCGCCGCCAACTCCCGCTTCTCTTCGGAAGAAAGGTCGGAAAGCGTAGATACCTCCGCAAGGGCAGTCTTCAACTGCTCAGTATTCTGGGACGAAATTTTGCCTGTAATACTATTGATCCTATTTGTCATCGGAACCTGCTTCCTCCAAAGATCCTCCACCTCTTATACTCTCGCCGTGCTTGGGTAAAACACTCATTTTATGATACACAAAATCCTACCACCTTACAACTAAATCCGCAATCCCAGACGTGACCCTACGTAGTTGTAGCAGGAACCCGTGACATGGTCAGATGTCAACCTGCGACCAATATTGAGAAAGCGCTTGACATCCCCCGCGTTCCGCGTTGATAGTGCAAGGGACTTGCGCGTAAATGCGATATTCGCCGTCTTATCGTGTTGTCGGTATCGGCGACATCCCGGTACGCAGCCGAGCCCGGCAGTAAGCGGGCGTGGAGGGTGCAAATGGCCCGCAAGAAGGCGGGATATGTCCCGGCGCTGGGCTGGGATAGCCTCACCCCGCTTTACGATCCCCTCGTTCGCGTGACGACGCGCGAGATGGGCTTCAAAAGTCGCCTCCTGGACGAAGCAGACATCGAAAAGACCGCTCGGATCCTGGACGTGGGATGCGGGACGGGGACGCTGCTCCTGTTGGCGAGGCGCAGATCAAAATCTTTGTTGGCTATTGGCCTGGATGGTGATATGAACGTGCTGGACATTGCACGGTCAAAGGCTCGTAGAGATGTCGAGAAGATTGCGCTGATCCAGGCGTTCTGCTTTGATATTCCTTTTGCCGATGGCGCATTCGATCGAGTGCTCTCGAGCCTGATGCTGCACCATCTGACACGATCCGAGAAGGTTCGGACACTACAGGAGGTCTTTCGCGTTTTGCGTCCGGGAGGTGAGTTACACGTCGCCGACTGGGGACAACCCCATAACCTGCTGATGCGCATACTGGCTTTCTCTGTGCGCCTCGGCGACAGTTTCGCCAGGACCGCGGATAACGTGAAGGGGCGCCTGCCTACGCTCTTTCGAGATGCCGGGTTCGAGAAGGTCTCAGAGACGGCCCGGTTTGCAACACTGTTCGGCACGTTGTCGCTGTACAAAGCACATAAACCGCCCACGCCTGCCGCTTCCCGGCGCAGCGGCAGCGCATCTGTACACTCACTGACGGGAGCATAAGACGATTACGTAGCAGTTACCCGATGTACGCATGAGATCGGACCAGTAGAGAGACAACCATGACGTGTGTGCGATCGCCGTCTGCCTGTCAAACAGTACTTGCATACAGGACGCCACTCCCTTTTTAACGGCCGGACCGTCGTAGGCCGGGGTGTGGGAGGAGGAACCCTGGGAGGTTAACATGGCTGCAGTGACCGCTATCATTTTTGTGGTGATAGCCTTGTTTGGTTTGGCGTGGCCCTTTCTCTACACGTACAGACTCAAGTGGAGAAGAATCGCTCTGGATAAGGAGATCAAGTACTTCCAGAATCGGGTGACCATCGCGACCGCAGACGCTATTCCCGGCAGGGCAACAGAACAAGTCCTGGGGCCAGCCACAGGGATCTCGCGTATACCCGCCTCAAATGACGACGAGCGAAGGCTGGCCGAACGAGAGGCGATGCACAGCCTTATTAAACAGGCGCTCCAGATGGGCGCCAACGCGATCCTCGATCTGAAAATGGTCGAAGACAGTTACGAGCACACGGACCCGAAGAAGCTGCTTGTCCTCCCTGCCGTCACGTTTACGGCTACGAAGGTAACGTATGCGGGAACAGCCGTAAAAGTAGCCTTGGCGGATTCTCCGACGGAGGAATAAAGAGGCGTCCGATTGGAATGGTATCGATTGTACGGTTTCTACTGAACGTCTTTCCAAGTTCGCCTGTGTGCCCCTCCCGACGTCACACGAAGACGAGGGGGCGATCCGTTGTGCGTATCCGAGGAGCGAGCGGATGACCTCATGTCTCCGAGTCATTACAACTATCTTACTGATCCTCTGGATTGGAGGCGTCGCCCCTTCTGTTGAGGCGTCGGATCTTAAGGATACTGTCAAAAATCTTTACGGAAGTCAGGGGATTCTCCTCGAGCCAAGCCCCCTTCCTTTCTTCACCCAGGAGTCGCGCTTTCAGGCATCGTCGCTTCAGGGGCTTGACCAACTCAACACCCAGTTGACCTCCGCGATCGGGCTTCCCTCGTTCGGCTCCTCGGTGACCGGTTTTACCTTCGATCTGGAGCGCGGGATTCCGGTCCGAACGACCGAGAGCCTCGGCCCCCTACTGACGGAGCGCGCCACCACCCTTGGCGCGCGCAAGCTCGATGTCACCCTCGCCTACACTCGACTGAACTTTACGAAGCTGCAAGGCAAAGACCTCGACAACCTGGATCTGGTATTCCGGCGTGGCGATATCAATGGAAACGGAATCAGGGATACCAGCGGCCCATTCAGCTTTGAGAGCGACATCATCCGCGCTCGGCTCAAAGTCGATCTGGACGAAGATATTATTGCCTTCATCGCGACATACGGTGTTACCCCCGTATGGGACGTCGGGCTCGTTGTCCCCATCATCCATGTTCGACTCAAAGCCAGAGCGTCGGCTGCCGTCTTCGATCAGTTCGGCAATCCCGGCGGAACGAGAATCGGCGACCTCCCGATCCACCGGTTCGGGCCTCACTCCAACTGTCGCTCGCCCATCGACCCGGACTCTTGCAACGCCCGCGGAGGTGGTGAGGAGACCGGCGTCGGGGATATCATCCTTCGAACGAAATATAACTTCGTGCGCAACGCCGTAGGCCTCACCCCGGATCTGGCATTCCTGCTCGAAGTGAAGCTTCCAACGGGAGATGAGGGACGGCTTCTGGGAACCGGCGGGACTGACCTGGGCGGTCTCTTCATCGCCTCCAAAACCTATGGACGATGGTTTACACCTCACGCGAACGTCGGTTACGAGATCAACACCAAAGATCTTGAGCAGAACAGTATCAGGTATGCCCTCGGTTTTGATGCCCGTCTTCTGTCAACACTGTCATTTGACGCCGACGTCATCGGGCGCTTCAAACCGGCTGGAGACAAAACCGGGGACCACATTCATGATCTGTCGCTCGGCGTGAAATGGAATCCTCTAAGCGCCTGGATCGTTCGGGCGAACGTTCAGATTCCGCTAGACAAAAACAGCGGGCTCCGCGCGGATTTCATTCCAACGGTAGGGGTCGAGTATCTTTTCTAAGGTCTTAGAGGTCTTAGGATCTCCTGAATGTCACTCCTGATACGTCGCATCACTTCCTTTATCATTGCGGCTTGTGTCGTCGTTGGAGTAATGATCTGCTCCTCGACACCGACAGAAGGCGCAAAGATCGTTGCGCTGAAAAGCGCCGATGTCGATGTCTATAATGACGCGTTGGAGGGGTTCAAGAACGCGTCCCAGGGGTCTACGGTCATCGAGTACGATATGGAGGGAGACCTCCAGAAGGGGAAAAAATTTCTGGCGCGACTCAAGTCCGGATCCAAACCTGACCTCATCCTTGCGGTGGGGATCTGGGCCTTACAGGTTGTCGCTGAAGAGATACAAGACATCCCGGTCGTCTTTGCCGTGGTGTTAAATCCAACTACAGTAATCGGGCAAGAGAGTCGCAATATCACCGGCGCCAGCATGAATGTCTCGATCGAGCAACAACTTGCCTTGCTGAAAAAAATCTCGCCCCAGGTCAGGAGAATCGGCGTTATTTATGATCCCTCGAAGACCGGGTGGTTGGTGAAGCAGGCTGAGCGGCTCGCCAAAGATCAGGGTATCAGGCTCGTCACAAAGGCCGTTGCCTCACCGAAGGACTCGTTCGCCGCCCTGGATGCCATGCAGGACGAGATCGACGCCCTTTGGATTGTGCCGGATCTGACCGTTCTGGCGCCTGAGTCGGTTCAATACATGCTGCTCTTCTCCTTCAGGCACAAGATCCCCGTCCTGGGTCTCTCAGAGAATCAGGCCAGAATGGGCGCCCTCCTTAGCCTCTCTTTTGAAAGCGGATGGGATATCGGAAGCCAGGCCGCTGAGTTGGCAGGCGGGATCCTTTCCGGCAAGAGCATTGAAGAGATCCCGTTCACGACGGCGAGAAAGACGCGGTTGACGGTGAATCTGAAGAGTGCCGGCAAGCTCGGAGTGCATATCCCCAAGGAGATTCTCGACCGGGCCGACGTGGTGATTCGATAGCTCAAGAGGGACCAGGCTGTGGCGCAAGGATGAGCGGATGAGAATCGGACAGATAACCAGATTCCGGACAAAGGTGCTGCTGTCGATCATTCCGATGATTCTGGCCCTCTGCGTCCTCTTCGGTGGGATGTCGCTGTATCAGCATAACAGGTTACTGCATAGCGAGTTTGTGAAGCGCGGCAAGGCTCTCGCCAGCAATCTGGCCGCCAGTGGCGAGCTCGGCGTCTTCAGTGAGGATGAGCGGCTCCTGAATGCTGCGTTACGCGGGATTACCGGTGAAGAGGATGTCGCCTATGTCTTCATTTACAACGATGTTGGGAAACGTCTGATCGGCGGAGGTAAGGCCCTGACCCAACCAGGCCTCGCATCGACCACCGGACCCTTGAATCGCGAGATCCGCGCACAGATGCTGACCGATCGTCAACCTGTAAGCAGGACTGTCAAGAAGGCCGGGACGGAGTCGTTTCTGGAGTTTTACGCGCCGATTGTCTCTGCCGAAGTCCGCCTGGTTGAAGAACAATACTTCGGGATGCCTCGATCGACTCGAGGTCTCGGTGAGGACCGAAGCCGTGTCATCGGGATTGCAAGGGTCGGCCTGTCGATGCGGAACATCGATGCCCATTCAGCCTACCTGATCAAACTCTGGGCTATTCTATCCGTCGTCTTTCTCGCCGGCGGCGCGCTCGCCGCGTATGCTCTCTCCCGAAAGATCACGCAGCCGATTACCCGATTGACGGAGTCCACCGCACGGATGGCTGAGGGGCAGATCGATCAGGAAATCCTGGTCGATTCTCAGGATGAACTTGGGATGTTGGCAACAACCTACAACGAGATGGCCAAGGCATTAACACGCACCCTGGATGAACGAGCGAGAGTGGCCATAGAGCTTCGGGACCTGAACCGGAGCCTGGAGGATCGGATTCTCGAGCGGACCTCTCAACTGGAAGAAACCAACCGAGACCTCTCGCGGGCGAGTCGCCATAAATCGGAGTTCCTGGCCAATATGAGTCATGAGTTGAGGACACCCTTAAATGCGATCCTGGGGTTTACCGAGCTGATCATCGATGGGGTCTACGGTAAGGTCCCGGACGAGTTGCGCGAATCTATGGAAGACATCCGCATTAATGGCCGACATTTGCTCAGGCTCATCAACGATGTATTGGATCTCTCGAAAATTGAAGCTGGACAAATGCGGTTAATTCTGGATGAATACTCCATTCAATCATTGATCGACTCTGCGATCTCAGCCACGCGATCGCTTGCGGAAGAAAAGCGACTGGAGTTGGTCGCCCGCGTTGATGCGGATCTGCCGCCCGCGTTGGGCGATAGCAAGCGCATGACCCAAGTCCTGATGAATCTCGTCGGTAATGCCATTAAGTTCACCCCCGGAGGCGGCTCCGTGACGGTCACGGCGAAGCGTGTTTCGAGTTTGGAATCCGAGATCCGAGATCCGAGATCCGAAACATCAAGAGTTCCTGACATCTTGGAGATTTCTGTCGCAGATACGGGAATCGGTATTCCTGCCGAAGAGCTGAAAAGCATTTTCAGCGAATTTCGCCAAGTTGACAGCTCCATCACCAGGGAATACGGGGGAAGCGGTCTTGGCCTCAGCATCGCCAAACGGTTGGTTGGGATGCATGAGGGCTCCATCTGGGCGGAAAGTCAGGTTGGAAAGGGATCGATCTTCTATGTCCGCATTCCGTTCCGGACTCAGTGGGAGGGGAGCCTGTGAGCGGGAATCTGATCTTGCATGTTGAGGACAACCAATACAATCGAAAGATCATCAGGGACCTTCTCTCCAAAAACAACTATGAGATCATGGAGGCTTACAATGGGGAGGCAGCACTCGACGCGCTGGCGCGACGGCGACCTGATCTCATCTTGATGGATATTCAATTGCCGAAGCTCTCCGGCCTTGAGGTTACTCGGAGGATCAGGACCGATCCCTCACTTGCCCAGATCCCGATCATCGCTATCACCTCGTTTGCCCTGAGCGGCGATGATCGTGTCGCCTTTGAGGCGGGTTGCAGCGCCTATATCGCGAAGCCCTTCAGGCCGCGCGATCTCCTGGAGATGATTCGACGTTTCTTGGGTCCGTAAGCGCCTCTATTTGGGAAGAGATTATAGGGATCGACAGGAAACGGTTGCTGTCGAGCACGAGAGGAGCGGTATGTCGGAGGAGAGATGGACACGTATCGAACGAAAGTACTGATCGTTGACGATGATCCATCGGCCAGGAAGATCCTCCAGGGCCGGCTGCGGATTATGAACGTTCAGGCGCTTATTGCATCCAGCGGCTCTGAGGCGCTCGAACAGATCCGCCGGGAGACACCTGGGGTGATCCTGCTTGACCTGCAGATGCCGAAGATGTCGGGCATTGACGTTCTCAGGTCATTGAAGCGCGAAGGACTGGAACCGACCGTGATTGTTGTGACCGCGCACGCAACCGTCGAAGCCGCTGTCGAGGCAATGAAGGAGGGTGCGTACGACTTTATCACCAAGCCTGTTGATTCACAACATCTGGAGATCGTCCTGGGAAAGGCATTCGAGCGCGAGTCGCTGCGGGCGCAAAGTCGCTGCTTGCAGACGGAAATGGCGGATCGCCTGGTCCAGGTTATAGCGGACAATCCAATCATGAAACAGTTGCTGCAGCTCGCCCGTCGCGCCGCCGACAGCAATTCAACCATCCTGCTCCTGGGAGAGAGCGGGACCGGAAAAGAGGTCTTGGCCAGAAGTATTCACCAGTGGAGTTCTCGGGCACACTATCCATTCACTGTGGTGAATTGCGTGGCCATTCCGGAGCAGTTGCTGGAAAGCGAGCTGTTTGGTCATGAACGAGGGGCCTTCACTGGCGCGCATCAGCTCAAAAGAGGCAGGTTCGAGATTGCGGAGCACGGTACGGTCTTTCTCGACGAAATCGGAGAGGTCCCGGCCGGTATTCAGACAAAACTCCTTCGAGTATTGCAACACCACGAGTTTGAGCGAGTTGGGGGAACCCGTGCGATCAAGGCGGATATCCGCGTGATTGCCGCTACCAACAGCGACCTCGAACGGGCCGTAGGAGAGGGCCGCTTCCGGGAAGACCTTTACTATCGACTGAACGTCGTCAGCATCAAACTGCCACCATTAAGGGAAAGAAAAGAGGATATTCCTGCGCTGGTCGACTACTTCCTGAGAAAGTACGCAGGCGAGCTAAAAAAACCTTTGAAGCGACTTGCCCTCGGTACAGTGGACGACTTGATGGCCTATCATTGGCCAGGAAACGTGCGTGAGCTGGAGAACGTTGTTGAGCGGGCTATGGTCTTGAGTATAGGGGATCAGATCGGTCCGGAGGACCTGCCGCTCCAGGTCACCACGGGTCCACGCCGTGAATCGTTCAGAGCAAAAGAGTTCCACGAGGCCGTCAAGGAGTTCAAGCGGTGGGTGATTCAGGATGCGCTCAAGCGTTCGCAGGGTAATCAGACTAAGGCGGCGGAGCTCCTTGGACTTCAGCGTACCTACCTCGCCAAGCTGGTCCGGTTACTGGAGATCAGAGCGGATGTAAACCTCATCGAGAAGGACCGTTCTTGACGCAGCTATAAGGTCGTATTCTGTGTATCTCTTTCGATCCTATGTTGTATTCGATTAGGTACTATTCTCTGACGTGCCGCTGGAGCCAGCCAAATTTTATCCTTCCGCTAGAACTGTCTTTGTGCAAATAAATCAATACGTTTGCCTCTTATGCTGTGCAACACGAAAGCTCGAGCCATCAAGAGATTATTGGCACGCTTGTTGCTTATTTTCAGCGTCAGGGTCGCTTGCTTGGCGACCGTTTCTAAAACTCACGTCGCGTCCAAGGGGCTAAAGAGGAGAGCCCATCCGTACCCCCCGGGTGGCTCTCCTCTCGTACCCCACCTTCTCAACTCTCTATTGCTTGCCCCCTTCTGGAGATCCACCCGACTGTCGGGTTCCTGCTCTGCTAACCCCGAGCGGGTGCAAATATCTTCTGAGAAAAATGGCCCTCGCACCCCCCGTTGCATTCCAATCGACTCAGAGTTTCCTCCTTCTTTCTTGACTCCTGTGGCTCAGATTGTCTAAAGTTCATAAGCACTAACTGATTGGTTTAATTAGGGACAATCATGTTCAGATGTGCGTTGACCGCAGGCTGTCATTTCCGGTTAAACGAATGCGCCGACCGCCGAGTCATAAGTAGCAAGTGAGCGCATAACTTGACACGTCGGAGCAGTTGTTCAGCCCCCGCAATGTGACAACAGCCCTTGTATGATTCAAGCATATAGAACATCGCCTATGAGGGGAGAATATGGCTACAATTATCGAGTACACTGACCAAAAAAGGCCGGCTAATCATTATCCAAAGCGGATTGTCTCGCCCCTTTCGCCGGGCCCATGCTGTTACTCTAAAATGGAACAGATCGGAATGGAACAGCATGAAGAAGGCTGGAGTTTCATTTATAAGCGCTGCAAGAAGTGCGGGTTTGCGGTCCGCCACGTAACGGCTCGAAATCCGCAACTCCCCACGAAGAAAGGTTCTCGCTTCGATTGCCGGGAGCTGATCAGTTTCCGCAACTAGAACGGCTCGAAACTTACTCTCCGCATTCTGCTCCACCCGTGCTATACTTTATTGCGCGGCAAAAAACCGTACTCTTGGAGTTGAGAGATGAGCGTCGGTGGTCTTATTGAGGAAATTGAGGTAAGTCCCCTGCTTGATCTTGAAGAAGAGATTAAGCGGCTGAAAAAAGAGTTGCATGCGGTGGTGTTGGCGCACTACTACCAGGAGTCTGAAATTCAGGATGCGGCCGATTTCGTCGGCGACAGCCTGCAACTATCCCAGCAGGCCGCAAAAACGAGCGCCGAGGTGATTGTCTTTGCCGGCGTCCACTTTATGGCGGAGACGGCGAAGATCCTGAACCCCACGAAGCAGGTACTGCTCCCCGATTTGGCGGCCGGTTGTTCGCTGGCGGAAGGGTGCCCGGCGCCTCTCTTCAAACGCTTCAGAGAAAGATATCCGGACCACATCGTCATCAGCTATATTAACTGCAGCGCCGAGATCAAAGCGATGAGCGATATCATCTGTACCTCGAGCAACGCCGAAAAGCTCATCAACCAGATCCCGAAAGAGCAGCCGATCCTTTTTGCGCCCGACCAGAACCTGGGTCGCTACCTTATCAAAAAGACCGGCCGCAATCTGACGCTGTGGCCCGGCACCTGTGTCGTGCACGAGACGTTCTCTGAAAAGAAGCTCGTGCAGCTTATGCTGTACTATCCTCACGCCAAGGTGATTGCGCATCCTGAGTGCGAAGCCGGCGTGCTTCAGCATGCCGACTACATCGGCTCAACAAGCGGACTTCTGAGTTACGTCAAGCAAAGTACAGACACCGAATTCATCATCGCGACCGAGCCCGGCATCATTCACCAGATGGAGAAGGCCTGCGCTGATAAAACATTTATCCCGGCCCCTCCGGACGGCGATTGCGCCTGCAACCAGTGCCCCCACATGCGACTCAACACCCTGGAAAAACTGTACCTCTGCATGAAACACCGCGCGCCGCAAATCACGCTTGATGAAGAGCTGCGGCTTCTTGCCTTGCGACCAATCCAGCGTATGCTGGAGATGAGCTAGGACTGCTCCTGCACCCCCATGCCCCTATCCCTTGTTCGGACCAATCGCCTGGAGGCCCTCAAGAGGTTCCTTGAGGAAGACATCGGTCGGGGTGATGTCACGACCCTCGCGATTGTGCCGCCGGATCAAAAGGCGATCGGGCATTTCATAGCCAAGGCGCCTCTGGTGTTGGCTGGAATCGAGTTGGTCATCGATGTCCTCACCCTGTTGAACCAGAGCTTAGTTGTTGAGAACTGGCATCGCGATGGTGATGAGCTGCGTGAAGGCGATCGAGCAGCGTCCGTCCGCGGCCACGCCAGGGCCTTGCTGTCCGGCGAGCGTGTCGCCACAAACCTGCTCCAGCGACTCTGCGGAATCGCGACGCTGACGAGACGGTTCGTCGAGGCTGTTCGCGGGACGCAGGCGAAAATTCTCGATACACGAAAAACGACGCCTGGACTGCGGGCGTTTGAGAAGTATGCGGTGACCGTCGGCGGCGGGATCAACCACCGCTTTGGGCTCGACGACGCAATCTTGATCAAGGATAACCATATCAGGCTGGCCGGGGGTATCAGCGCAGCCATTGAAGCGGCCCGGCAACATGAGAGCCGCTCGCACCGGTTTGAGGTAGAGGTGACTACGATCGAAGAGTTGCAGGAGGCTCTTCGGTATGACCTTGACGCCGTTCTCCTCGATAACATGAATCCGGAGATGGTTCGACAGGCGGTGACCTGCGTGCGCGCTCACGAGCACGGCGATAAGATCGTGATCGAGGCGTCAGGCGGAATGACCCTCGACAATGTTCGAGCATTCGCAGAGGCCGGCGTCGATTGGATCTCTATTGGAGCCTTGACCCATGCCGCCCCTGCCGTTGACATGAGTTTCAAAATTTACCCCGCATGAAGACCGATATCCTGATCATCGGCAGCGGTCTCGCGGGATGTGCCGCGGCACTGGCGGCCGCGAAACGAGACGTCGAGGTCACACTGCTCACTCGGTCACCTCACCCGGAGGAGAGCAGCACCTTCTGGGCCCAAGGCGGCATCATCTATCAGGGGGCGGATGACTCCCCTCAAAAGCTGGTGGCTGATATCGTCACTGCGGGCGCGGGTCTCAGTTCGCCTGATGCAGCATTACTGGTCAGCCGTGAAGGCCCACGACTGGTGAAGGAGATTCTCATTGATGAGCTTGGGGTTCCGTTCGACGAATCCTCAAAGGTTTCGACACGATGGGATCTGACCGCCGAGGCCGCGCATTCGCTCCCACGCATCCTACATCATAAGGATCAGACCGGATCGGCGATCCAGCGCGCGTTCATCGAAAGGATAGCGTCGTATCCGAAGGTCAAGCTGCTCTGCGGAACCACCGCCGTCGATCTGCTCACGATTTCTCACCACTCGGTTGACCCGCTTGATGTCTATAAGCCTCAGACGTGCATTGGGGCGTACGCGCTGGATCAGGCGAGCGGCGAGATCTTTCCTATCCTCGCGAAAGAGACGATTCTGGCCACCGGGGGGCTTGGCCGTGTCTTTCTGCATACCACCAATCCTGCCGGCGCTCGTGGCGATGGCATTGCGATGGCCTACCGGGCCGGCGCCCGTTGCATCAATATGCAGTACGTTCAGTTCCATCCCACCACACTCTTCCATCCCAGTGGCCGATTCCTCATCTCTGAAGCGATGCGAGGCGAAGGCGCCCGTCTGGTGGATGGAAAGGGCCGGGAATTTATGACCGATTATCACCCCGATGGATCACTGGCCCCGCGGGACGTTGTCGCGCGCGGGATTCACCAGATGATGTTGGAATCGGGCGAGCCGTGCGCCTATCTCGACATCTCTCACAAGCCGACCGATCAGGTCCGCGAGCGATTTCCCGGAATTTATGCGCACTGTCTGAAGCGCGGAATCGACATCACTAAAGAGCCTATTCCCGTCGTCCCGGCCGCGCACTACAGTTGCGGCGGCGTTGCTGTCGATGAGTGGGCTCGATCGAATCTACAGCGCCTCCGCGCCGTTGGTGAGGTCGCCTGTTCGGGGTTGCACGGCGCGAATCGGCTGGCCAGTACGTCCCTGCTGGAATGCCTGGTGTGGGGAACCCGGGCCGGCGCTCAGGCCGCAGCGCTCATTGCAGGGGATGAGGAGTATTATTTTCCTCAGATTGCGCTCTGGCGGTATGAGCGCGAGCCGGTTGATCCGGCGCTGATCGCTCAGGACTGGCTCAGCATCCAACAGACTATGTGGAATTACGTTGGACTCATTCGCAGTGCTAAACGGCTGAATCGCGCCCATGAGATTTTGCGAGAGCTGAACCTGGAGATCTTGAGATTCTACGAGAAGGCTGAAGTAACCGACGCCATGGTTGGCCTGCGCAACGGTATTCAAACGGCGCTGGTTGTCCTGCTGGCTGCCATGGAATGCCGCAGCAGCCGCGGCTGCCACTACCGGATCGACTGAAATAGCGATCAGCCATCAGCTTTCAGCCGAAAGAAGGCGACCCGTGAAACCCTGCGCAACACTAGCGCTGGATCGCATGTATACACGCTATTGTCTTCCCCATGACTGCCGATCGCCGATTACTGACAGCCGAATGCTGATTCTTGATACGGAGGGTGTCGCATGAAAGCGGTGCGATTTCATGAGCACGGTGGATTCGAGGTTCTCAGGTACGAAGACGCCCCCGATCCCATCATCGCCCCCCATGAGGTGCTGGTAAAGGTCAAGGCCTGTGCCCTGAATCACCTGGATCTCTGGTGCCGAAAAGGGATGCTGGGGATGCAGATCCCCCTCCCCCATATCTCCGGTTCGGATATCGCCGGTGAGGTAGCGGCGGTTGGAAGTGCCTCGACCCGCATCACGCTCGGTCAACGGGTCGTTGTCTCACCGGGGGTAAGCTGTGGCCAGTGCGCCTGCTGCCTGGCTGGCCACGACAATCTCTGCCGATCCTACGAAATCGTGGGTGGCTACCGGATCGACGGCGGATATGCTGAGTACGTAAAGGTTCCAGAGGTGAACATCCTGCCAATGCCCAAGGAGATAAGTTTCGAGGCAGCGGCGGCGTTCCCGCTTACGTTTCTGACCGCCTGGAACATGCTGGTGAATCTTGCGCGAATCAAGCGAGGCGATGAGATGCTGGTGATGGGGGCAGGCAGTGGGGTCGGAAGCGCCGCCATCCAGATCGCCAAGTTATTCGGCGCTCGCGTCATCGCCGCCGCCGGCAGTGACGAGAAGCTTGACAAGGCCAAGGCGCTTGGTGCCGACGAGGGGATCAACTATGGCAGCCAGGATCCGGTCGTCGAGGTGCGCCGTCTCACGGCCAAGCGAGGGGTAGATGTGATCTTCGAGCATGTAGGGGGCGCGGTATTCGAGAAGCTGATTCCGGTCCTGGCTACCGGGGGCCGCCTGGTAACCTGCGGCGCCACAGCAGGCCACCTGGCCCAGACCGATATTCGATATCTCTTCATGCGACAGCTATCGATCATAGGCGGCTTCATGGGCCCTAAGGCCGATCTGATACAGATCGCACAGGAGATAGCGCGCGGGACGCTCAAGCCGGTCGTAGATCGGGTTTTCCCGCTCAAGGAGGCCGCTGCGGCACAATGCGCGATGGAGGACCGTAAGCTTTTCGGCAAGCTGGTCCTGGTCATCTAGCGCCGTACCGTGAAACGTGAGATCAAGAGGAGGAACATAATGCTGAACGTCGCACATCGAGGGGCCTCGGCGGTGGCGCCAGAGAATACGATGGCGGCCTTTGAAAAGGCGGTCGAGTTGGGGGCCGATGCTATCGAGCTGGACCTGCACGTCAGCCACGATGGCGAACTGGTCATCATTCACGATGACACGCTGGATCGGACCACCGATGGCCAGGGACCGGTCCATACGCGCAGCCTGCGTGAGCTTAAGCAGCTTGATGCCGGCCGCTGGTTCAGCGAGCGCTTTGCCGGTCAGCGAATCCCAACCCTTATGGAGGTCCTGGATCGTTTTGCCGGAAAGGTCCCGCTCGCGCTTGAAATCAAGGCCGGTTCGGCCTTCTTTTGTGGTATTGAGGAGAAGGTGGTATCGGTCCTGCGTGAGCATCAGGTCATCTCGCAGGTGGCCGTCGCCTCTTTTGACCATTACGCACTGCTGAGGCTGAAAGAACTGGAGCCATCCCTTCGGACCGCCGCGCTTCTCGTGGGACGGCCGGTGTCGATGCCGGTGATTGCGGAAGCGTGTAAGACAGATGCCATGGCCTTGGAGTGCAGCCTTGTTACGAAAACAGAGGTTGATGCCTGCCGTGCCGCCGGGCTTCAGCTTGTGGTGTGGGTGGTCAACGAGCCTGCCCGGATGCGCTACTTTATCGATCTGGGAGTCGACGGGATCATCACCGACAGACCCGACCTTTTACGTCATGCCCTGGCAGAACGCAGTGTGTCCCGCCCAGCCCTCACACGCTGGAAGTAAGTAGTCTCCTGAGACCAGCCTTCATGTCCCCGATTAACGGATAGTTATGGCTTTTGGTTCAACGCCCAACGATCCGAACCGAACCGCTTGGCCCTTTATTCTCTTGATCGCAGCAATCGCCGCTGTCATCGTAGCCACAATCCTCGTGCTTGCCGCTTGATCGTTACAAGCGGACGTCGGGGACGAGCTTCAAACGGCCGATTCTGACGCCTGCGGTACGGTATTTCCCGTTGCGAAGCCGCGCGGTTATACGATATACTTCGGTTGTACCGCATACCAATCCTGAACCTGTCAATATCTGAGTCTGTTGAGGCAGCGGTATGATGTCAGAACCTACTGATCACTTCTGAGGATCCTCAATATTTCCAATAAGACCTTAACGCGACTCATGGGCTCCGTATCCCAGGTGCGGTTATGCCATCAGCGGGGACAGAGGCCACCGAAAGTTAAAGGAGTGCGGAATGGCGAGCACGGCCGCTGCCATGAATCAAGGTCTTGACCGTCCCTGGTTCGCCTACTATGACCCGTGGGTTCCAACGCACCTTGAGTACCCGGATATCCCCCTCCATCGTTTCCTATCGATCTCCGCCCGGAAGTATCCGGACCGAACCGCCCTCATATTCTACGGTACGAAACTTACCTATCGCGCCCTGGACGAGGCCACCACACGATTTGCAGCCGCCCTCACAGAGCGCGGACTGGCAAAGGGTGATAGGGTCTCACTCTTTCTCCCGAACTGTCCCCAGATGGTCATCGCCTATTACGGCACGTTGCGGGCCGGAGGGCTCGCGGTTTCGACCAGCCCGCTCTACTCTACACGAGAGCTGGAGCACCAACTGAACGATTCCGGCGCCGAGACCATCGTGGTGTTGTCGAAGCTCTATCCGCTTGTGAGAGAGATCGCCCCAAAGACCGGCCTCAAGCGGATCATCGTGACGAAAATCAAGGAATATTTTCCGCCCATGCTCCGGCTGCTCTTTACCCTTCTGAAGGAAAAGCAGCAGGGACACCGGCCCGCAGTAGAGCGAAGGCCGGGAACGGAGTGGTTTTCGGAGATGTTGGCCTCTGCTCCCGCGAAGCCCCCCGCTACTACGGTCGGCTCGGATGACCCGGCGCTGCTGCAGTACACCGGGGGTACGACAGGCCTGGCCAAGGGGGCGATGCTCACGCACAGGAATCTGGTGGCCAACACAATACAAACCGGCGCGTGGCTGGTGAAGCCTGACCTGAGCCCGGTCGAAGGACCCGCCCCAAGCTCAGTCGAAGGAGAGAACGGTGAGGCTGAAATCTTTCTCGGGGCGATCCCGTTCTTCCATGTCTATGGGATGACGGTCGTCATGAATCTCTGCATATCGCTGGGCCACACAATGGTACTCTTGCCGCAATTCAAGACACAGGAAGTCCTGGATACGATCGCCAAATACCGACCCACCTTCTTCCCCGGCGTCCCGACGATGTACGTCGCCATCAATAATTACCCGGAGGTCGGCAGATACAACCTTCATTCGATCAAGGCCTGCTTAAGTGGAGCGGCGCCACTACCACTCGAGGTGGCCAACAGGTTTGAAGCGTTAACTGGTGCGCGCCTTGTGGAGGGGTACGGTCTGACTGAGGCCTCTCCGGTCACGCACGCCAACCCATTGTTTGGCGCCAGGAAGGCCGGGACGATCGGCCTGCCGCTTCCGGATACTGACGCCAGGATCGTTGACCTGGAGACCGGAGAAACTACGCTGCCGCCACGGGAAATCGGCGAGGTGGCGGTCAAAGGCCCCCAAGTGATGGCCGGGTATTGGAATCAGCCTGGCGAGACCGCCATGGTACTCCGAAATGGATGGTTGTACACAGGCGATATTGGCTATATGGATGAGCAGGGTTACTTCACCATCGTAGACCGCAAGAAAGAGATGATCATTGCGGGCGGTTTCAACGTCTATCCCCGGGAGGTTGAAGAACCGCTGTATGAGCATCCAAGGATTAAAGAGGCCGTGGCGGTGGGCCTGCCTGACCCATACCGTGGAGAGACGGTAAAGGTCTATATCGTGCTGAAGGAGGGGGAGCGCGCCACCGAGCAGGAGATCATCGACTTCTGTAAGCAGCGGATGGCGAAGCACAAGGTGCCTACCATGGTCGAGTTCAGGCAGGAGCTGCCCAAGACGCTCGTGGGAAAAGTGCTCCGTCGCACCTTGCGCGAAGAGGAGATGGCCAAACGGACGCCACAAGGCGCCTGAAACGGCGTGGGCGCTGATGAATGATGCGAACCATTCCGCCGCCGATCCGCAACGTTGAGTTCCGTGACAAATTGAGTGAACTGCTGAAGGAGGCGCTCCGAGCGGAGAACCGAGCGGCGCCGCTGCATTTGCTCCGCTCGTTCGAGGATATGGTGAGCAGACAAAGGCAGTCAGTCTTTGGGGAAGAGCTGCAAGTGGAACTGCCTGCCGCGACTCAACGAGTCGAAGCCTATTGCCGGGCGTTGGAAAAGCTGTCAAGCCGGTCGTTTCGCCCAGCCGTCCCGGTCGAGCGGGCACTGGACGAGGCTGCGTGCCTTTTTAACGAGGGGCTGTTCTTCGAGGTACACGAGATCCTCGAGGCGGTATGGCGCACGCAAGTGGAGGGGGTGCGTCTGCTCTTGCAGGGACTTATCCAGATCGCGGTCGGGTTCCACCACCTGGAGAACAACAACCTCAGGGGTGCGCTTTACCTCCTGCAAGAAGGGGTTGAAAAGGTCAAGGGGTATGGTTCGGATCGGCCCGGTGTGGAGCTGGATCAGTTCCTGGCGCAGATCGAGCGTGCCCGGCGGTCGATCGAGTCGCTCGGGGGAGCGGCGTTCGACCGCTTTGATCGCCGGATGATTCCGCACATGCCCCTCATGAGGGATACACTGTCGGACGTGAGGCCCGCCGGATGAGTCTTCGAAAACTGTTATCCCACACGGTACTCGCCTACCCCAGAACTACACTGGTCGTCGCGGCGCTGCTTACGCTGCTCTCGATCTGGGTGGCGATTGCGCGGTTGAGCTTTACCTCTACGCATCAGGCGATGTCCTCTCTGAGCGGTAGGGTCGGCCAGGTTCAGGAACGCTACAATCAGGCGTTCGGCGACCCGGACCAGGTCGTGATCGTCGTAGAGGCGGCCGACCAGGAACAGGCGAAGCGCTACGCCGCTGTCCTTGCGGAACGGCTGGAGGCTTCGACGGATATCGAGGAGGTTATCTATCGCTTTGATCTCACATCGCTGGAGGATCATTTTCTGATGTACCTGACCCCACAGCAGCTCAACGACCTACGGGATAAGCTTGAGGAGCATGCCTCGCTCCTCGAGGAGCTGTCGGCCAGGCCCGGCGTCAATCGCCTCTTTCAACTAATCCACCGGGAGATCAGTTCGGCGTTGGTCGGTCGTCTGTTTACCGGCTTTCTGGGCGAAGAAGAAGAGGGTGAGGTCAAGCGCCCCGTGGAGCTTCAGCCGCTTATCGCACTGCTGACGCAGCTCGAGGCGTGGGCGAGCGGTCCACGGAGCTACACCTCGCCGTGGAAGCAGTTCATGGTCGAGGCCGACGAGAACGGCGACCGGGAAGGTTACCTGTGGTCCGACAACAAACAGCTCCTCTTCGTCCTGGCTACCGTGAGGGCGGATACGACAAGCCTGCACAAGTTTGAGCGGCCGATTCAAACGATCCGTCAGGAGATCCGGTCGCTGCAATCCCGATATCCCGGGGTCAAAGCCGGGGTCACAGGAGGTCCGGCCCTCGAATACGATGAGGTGACCGCCGCGCAACGGGATTCCGGGCTGATGACCTTCATCTCTCTCGGCGGTGTCACCCTGTTGGTGGCAGTGGTCTTTCGCGGCGTGTTCAGGCCTCTCATGGGTATGATAGCGCTCGTCATGGGGGTCTGTTGGGCCTTCGGGTTTGCCGCCGTGACGGTCGGCCATCTGAACATGATGTCGATGGTGTTGGCGCCGATGCTGATCGGAATCGGGATGGACTATGGGATCCATCTCGTGGCCCGGTACGAAGAGGAACGGGGCGCAGGCCATACCGTTCACGAGTCGTTGGAACAGGCCTTCGAAGGCGCCGGTCCCGGGATTCTGCACGCGGCTATCACGACCGCCGTCGGTCTCTTTACCCTTCTACTCACAGGGGTCAGTGTGTTGCAGGAGCTGGGTTTGATCACCGGGTTCGGCCTGCTGCTGACGCTGGTTTCGACCTTTGTCGTGTTGCCCCCACTGCTACTGTTATGGGATAGGCGACATGCGACGGATGGTTCGGCGGGGAACGCCGCAGCGACCGTCGAAGGGCACGTCATGAAAGGGAAGGTCGGCGACATCCGCTGGCCGCTGCCACATTTGCCGAAGCCACCGGATTTTATGGAATTCTGGTATCGCCGGCCCCGCACCGTCCTGCTCTTGTCGGCAATCGGGACGCTGGCAGCCCTGTATGCGATGAGCCGCATCGAATTCGACGGCAACGTCCTCCATCTTCAGGCGGAAGGGACTGAGTCGGTGGACTGGGAGCTCAAGATTATCCGGCAGTCTGAGCGTTCGACCATCTATGGGGTGATCCTGGCGGAGAGCCTCGACGAGGTCAGAACAAAGACGAAGGCCCTCGAAGTCCTCCCCTCGGTGAGTAAGGTGGAGAGTATCGCGATGCTCATCCCGGAGGATCAAGAGCGCAAGCTCGTATTAGCTCACAATCTCAGACCGTTCCTGGCCAGGGCGGACCTCTCGACACTGCCCCAGCCGGGATCGGTTGATCTCGATGAGCTGCTGAATACGCTGCAGCGGATCAAGGCCAAGATGTTGACAGCCAAGGATGCGGAGAAGTGGACCGGAAAGGACAAACCGCCCCTGGAGCAGATGGCGCGAGTACGACGCCTGGTCGATCAGTTTGAGCGGCGGATCCAGCAACGCGGCTACGCAGAGGTTCGTCGCAGGCTTGCCGTCTTTCAGGATAAACTGTTCGACGATTTCTCTGATAAGATGTCGCTCCTCGACAGGGCGGTCGCCTCCGGTCCGGTGGAGCTCGATGATGTGCCGAACGATCTGAAAAAGCAGTTTGTGGGGCGAGACGGTTCGTACCTGATTCGGGTCTACCCCAAGGGCGACCCGTGGGAGTTTGCCTCGCAGATTACGTTCGTCAGTGAGTTACGATCAGTGGATCCCGACGCCGTCGGCGACCCGGTCAAGGGGTTCGAGGTGATCTCGGCGATGAAGCGCGGGTATCAGCAGGTGGCGATCTACGCCTTGATCGGGGTGGCTGCGCTGTTCGTGCTGAATCTGCGAGATCTACGCTACTTCCTGCTGGCGAAGGTCCCGCTGTTGATCGGAGCCATCTGGATCGCCGGCCTGATGGAACTCTTTCATTTGAAGTTCAACCTGGCCAACCTGATCATCATCCCGCTGATTGTGGCGCCCGGAGTTGAGAATGGCCTGTTGATCATCCACCGCTTTCGAGAAGAGGGAGAGGCCGCCATACTGCCAAAGAGTATCGGGAAAGGCGTAGCGCTCTCATCGCTGACCACCATGATCGGCTTCGGCAGCCTCCTTATGGCTCACCACCGCGGCGCATACAGCATCGGTCTTTTGGTGACGCTGGGGGTGGGGGCCGTCCTGTTGGTCTCTGTGGTCGTGCTGCCGGCCCTCCTCACTGTTGTTGCCAGACACCCATCGAAAAAGGCGATTTCAGGTTCCGGGCTCCTGGCTGAACGCGCTCCTGGACACGTTGACCCGAGCGCTCAGAATATAGAACAGGACACGATATTCAACTCAAAGGAGAAGTAACATGTCAAGTGCGATGAGGGTAGCCGTGCGAACAGGACTGCTGAGTGGAATGCTGACCCTGGGATTGTCGGTCTTTGCGGGGTTCGCCTTCGCGAGCGAAACCACCGATCAGGTCAGGAACGAACTGGATCACCTTACCGCTATCGTGAAGGACCCCTCCTTACAAGAGAAGGAGCAAGAAGCCGCACGAAAGTCGATGGTGAAGGAGCGGATCTTGCGCTGGTTCGACTTGCAGGAGATGGCGCGCCGCTCGCTGGCCAACCACTGGGCGAAGCGATCAGGTCAGGAACGGAAGGATTTCGTCGAGCTGTTCGGGGATCTGTTTGTGGAATCCTACACTACATTGGTAGTCGATCATCTTGGCGACCAGCAGGTGACCTACCTCTCGGAACAGATCGATACGCAAGACGCCATCGTCAAGACCAAGTTCCTCTCGAAACGGAACGAGCCCACCTTTGTTGACTTTGCCCTCCTTCGTCGAGGCAACGCCTGGGTTCCCTACGATGTCGTGATCGACGAGGTCAGCATCGTGGGCAATTACCGCGTCCAGTTCGATAAGGTCATCCGGGATCAGTCGTACGAAGCCCTCGTCAAGAAGATGCGGCTCAAGCGAGAGTCGGAAGGGTTGGGATCGGCGGCAAAGAAGAAGTCGATGTAGCCGCACCGCCCCTTCGACGCAGCTCAGGGCAGGCTTACGCCCCGCCCATGCCGGCCCGATAGGCATCTCCGGATTCGTAGTAATCAAGTCCGGAGTGGTCAAGCACCTCTTCTCCGACCAGGATGCGCAAGGTGTTGGTCAGCTTCAGATGCTGGATGAACAGGTCGTGCTCCGGCTTCAGGTCGGCCCGGGCCATCGGGGACTTGAAGTAGAATGAGAGCCACTCCTGTATGCCTGATAATCCGGCCCGCTGCGCCAGGTCCAGAAACAGCGTGAGGTCCAGGGCCACCGGCGCCGCCAGGATAGAATCCCGGCAGAGAAAGTTGATCTTAATCTGCATCGGCTGCCCGAGCCAACCGAAGATATCGATGTTATCCCACCCCTCCTTGGCATCGCCGCGAGGCGGATAATACTCAATGCGGACCTTATGGAAGACCTGCCCATACAGCTCCGGATAGAGTTCCGGCTGTACAATCGCCTCCAACACCGAGCCCTTACTGACCTCTTTGGTTCTGAACGATCCCTGATCGTCCAACACCTCACCGTCCCGGTTTCCCAGGATGTTGGTAGAGAACCAGCCGTTCAACCCCAGCATCTTGGCCTTCAGTCCGGGCGCGACCACGGTTTTCAGGAAGGTCTGGCCGGTCTTGAAATCCTTTCCGGCGATCGGAACGTGACGCTGATGAGCGAATTCGATCAGCGCCGGGATATCTACCGTCAAACTGGGTGAGCCGTTGGCAAAGGGGACACCGGCTGAGATGGCGGCGTAGGCATAGATCATGCTCGAGGAGATTTCCGGGGCGTTCGCCTTCAGGCCCGCCTCAAAGGCCTCAATGGTCTCGTGCACCGGCGCAGGCTGCATGAAGACCTCTGTCGATCCGCACCAGATCATGACGACCCGCTGCGTCCCTTCCCTTCGGCGGAATGCCTCAATATCTTCGATCAGCATGTCTGCCAGGTGCCGCTTGCTCAGGCCTGACTTCAGGTTCGTCCCCGAGAGCCTTCGCACATAGGCTTGATCAAAGACTGCCGGCCACGGTCTCACCGCCTCCAGTTGGTCTTTGACCTGATCTAGCAACTCTCTGGGCAGAACCCCGGCATGACACGCGGTCTGATAGGCATCCTCGGGAAAAATATCCCAGCCGCCGAAGACCAGATTGTTCAGGTCGGCGAGGGGAACGACCTCCTTAATCGGCGCATAGCGAGGACTGGTCCGCTTACCCAGGCGCATGCGCTGCATCTGCGTGAGAGAGCCATACGGTCGAGACAGTCCCTTGTTGATCAAGTGGACCCCCGCAATAAGCGTCGTCGCGACCGCCCCCAACCCTGGGATCAGTACGCCCAACTTGCCATGAGGAGACGCAATGTCTCGCTTCAATTCAGGATAGAACGAACTCCTTTGGCTCATGCCTGTACCCCTTCCCTATATGAGTTCCACAATACGACTATGAAAAAGATCGGCGCCCCGATCGCCGAAAGAATCAGAAACCAATGCGCCTTTCCAAATGCCGAGAGGATGACCACGAGGTAGATGAAATCCCGCCTCGCAAGGGCATCGGCAAGCACGGAGACGCGGGACGGGGCTTCGGAGGTCGTGATGGAGGTAAAAAGCGGCCCTTCGGCGGTTTTGTGCCGCATGGTCCGTTGGTAGACGAATCCAGCCGACAGAAGGCCTCCCACCGTTGCCGAGCAGGCCAGCAGCAGGGGCAACCGCGTCCCGTCAGCCATCCACCATCCCAGACCGATACACACAAATACCGCCGAGTGAACGACATTATCCCCCCAGAAATCCAGGAGACCGCCAAAACGGGATTCCAGATATTTGAGTCTGGCAATCTCTCCGTCACAGCCGTCCAGGATCGAATGCAGGAGGAACAACAGCGCGCCGATCAGTTGATACGCAGGCGCCGATGAGAGGAAGAACATCGCCCCCACGACACCGATTGCCACACTCACGGCGGTCATCTGGTTCGGGGTGATATCAGTGCCCACAAGGCGCCGCGTCACCGCCAGCGAGATCTTCCGTTCGACATGCCTCGACATAAAGCCTTCCGTATCTTTCACCAGACCCTGCAGGAGCCACCGCTCGGCATGAGGGAGATCCGCTCGGATCGAGACCCTGACCCAGCGTCCGCCATCGATGATGGCATCCGTTCTTCGGTAGGTCTGCTCCAGTTCGGAGAACAGGGTCAGGTCGTCATTCGCACGCTCGATCACCGATAGCAGCATCCTGGGATCAGTCGTCTCAACCGCAGCGATCCCGCTGGCGGGAGCACAGATCGCTTCAGCGTGTAACGGCATCTCGGCCAGATACGTCAGCAGCGAGGGCTGGGGGAGGAGGTGAGCGGTCAGCACCAGGATACGGCCGGAGGGTTGCCGGTTGGTCAACCTGGCTGGAGGCAGCAGCACGGCCTTCGTTCCCTCCAGCAACTTCTCGCACTTGAAGGACCCATTATCCACAACGAGGATGTCCTGACAGCCGGCGCGAGAGGCAACCATAACAATCCGTCGAAGCAACGGTAGACCTAATACCACCGTATCCGGGCCAACCTCACCCGAGCCCTTTGA
>UBJH01000364.1_pt1 | contig 43311 bp, 33 predicted proteins | sample 2193721 | NCBI WGS metagenome assembly UBJH01 (sample SAMEA4703186, study PRJEB27089) | metagenome | reverse complement strand
CCGCGATTTGTTAATAGTTGCCTATCCGCTTTTCTCGCCTTATAATAATTTGTGTGTAAAAGAGGACTGTCAATGAGAACATTTATCTATCCGATTGAAGTCGAACAGGAAGCTGACGGCCGGTGGAGCGCCATCGTGCCCTCCCTCCCAGGCTGCGCGACCTGGGGACATACGCAGCAGGAAGCCGTCAAGGCCCTGCAAGACGCTATCGACGCCTACATCATCACCCTGCGTGAAGCAGGCCGGCCCATCCCGCAACCTCCCCCCAACGGAGAAGTGATCGAGATCCCTGCCCTTGCTGTCGTCGTATGAGCGAGGCGGGCGAACTCGTCCACCTCCTCAGGAATCTTCCAGTCGGCGAACTCATTACCGCGCTTGAACGCGATGGCTTCACGCTCCGCCGTTCCACTCGGACAGGAGGGCGAATCTATATGCATGAGGACGGCCGGCTGACTGTTGTCCATTAGGATTCCGGGGACACAATACTGAATTGCGATCCTGCAAGAAAGCGGAGAATCCGGGGACACCATACGAAATTCTCTCCATCGGGCTTACGGATGCGCGGTGTGACGGCTTGGCAGGAAGAGGGAATAGCGGGAACCGAAGTGGAGAGATCCCCACACAAGAAGGCGGGAGGGAGTATCCGGATGAACAGTGAATATGAGCCTGTCCCGCAAACCCCCGTTCATGTTTCGACAGACTCAGCACGATCGGGAAAAGATCAATGGTGTCAATACCCATTCCGTTCACCCTGAGCTTGTCGAAGGGCATATGAGAGTTTACATGACAGGCTCTTATATTGCCGGTCATCGCTGCGCACCTACGGGAGGTGATTGACACGATCTGCCTCTGCAGCGGAAACGCACAATACGCCTTATGCCGCCACCTGCCCCGCAAGGGGGATCGTCAGATCGAGGTGCCAGAGCGCCACATATTTGGATCGAACCCCCGACGGGTCACCACTTTCCGCTCACCTCCCATTATTGCCGTGCTATCGCTCGCGGCCAGCATTTCAACCGGATCGTTGGAACTTTCTTGCTAAGTACTAGATAAGCGTATAGGATTTGGCTGAATCGCCGATCTCTTTCATGGGGAGAGACTGGTCGGATGAGACAGCCGCGCTGGTCTTGGTAGGCAAGGTAGTCATGGTGCACGGTGCGCGATAGGCTAAGGACATGGTTCCTACGATCTACCTTGAGACCTCGATTATTAGTTACCTCGCTGCGCAGCCAAGCCGGGACCTGATCACGGCTGCTCGGCAGCAGCTGACGCACGAATGGTGGGACCGTCGACGTAATGCCTTCCAGATGTTCGTGTCCGAGCTTGTGCTTGTGGAGACATCGCGGGGAGACGTTGAAGCGGCCGCACGCCGCCTTGCATGGGTCGATGGGATTGAAGTGGTCGATATCAGTCCACTTGCCGAAGATATCGCCGATCAGATTCTTCGCCATGCAAGACTGCCCCAACAGGCCCGGGCAGATGCACTCCACATTGCGGATGGCAGGAGAGGAACTATGACCACTCAGAGCTTTGATACCAAGGAGCCGTGGGTTGATCCGGTTGTGGCTGAGGTGCGCGCCGCGCGCGAGGCGTTACTCGTCGAGATCGATTACGACCTTCACAAATTGTGCGAGATGTTACGCGCTCATCAGATCCAGGCGGGGCGAAGGGTATCATCCCGGGAACCGCGACGGATCATGCGCGTGTCAGGTGAAGCCGCCTAACACGCCTCAGCCCTTGGCGAGAACCACCTGCCCCGCGAAGCGGATCGTCAGATCGAGGGTCTGGAGCGTCACATATTTAGATTGAGTCCCCGACGGGTCATCATTTCCGCTCACCCCCATCATTACCATTTTATCGCTCGCCACCCATCCATTTGCCAGAAAATGGGGACAGACCCCTGATTTCGTGGCGAGCGGACACATGACCGCGAAGTCCATCTCCATCAAAGCGGGGATTCCGGGGACCCATTCCGTCATGATCGACAAGGCAATAGGGTGGTAGTAGCGTTCGGTCATGGCGAGACGAGGGCGGGAAGCAAGAGCAACGTTGATTTTGTGGTTTGCACAACAAGGGGATTGGTCTTGTCAAGGGTCATCCAATTGGCCTCCGGTATGGTCATCGACAAATTCCCCACCCTTCCATCTCCCGGTGTGATACGTTACGCCATGGCCTCCGCCCCCTTGAGGAGGCCCGCCTTGATCTTCTCTTTGAACAGGTATCTTGCGTGGCATGCATCCGTGTGGTATATTCATTGTAGATACTATGGGAGGATTCTCCATGACCACAAGAGTTCAGAAATGGGGCAATAGTCTTGCTCTGAGACTCCCCAAGGCACTTGCTGACGAATTCCGCCTGGAGCAAGGCAGCGCCGTAGAACTACGTATTGTCGGCGACACACTCGTCATCGAGCCCAACCGGCCGCCGCAGTACAGGCTTGAGGATCTCCTCAAGAAGGTATCCAAGCGTAACATTCACGCCGAGGTCAAGACCGGTCGGCCTGTTGGCAAGGAAGCTCTGTGATGGCAGTGCCGCATGTCCCCGACCGAGGGGATATCGTCTGGCTCGACTTTGACCCACAGGCAGGACATGAACAAGCCGGCCGTCGTCCGGCTTTGGTTATCTCCCCGCAGTCCTACAACCAGAAAGTTGGCCTGGTCCTTCTGTGCCCGATCACAAATCAGCGCAAGGGCTATCCCTTCGAGGTATCTTTGCCCAGAGGTCTCAAGGTGGCGGGTGTCGTGCTCGCTGACCAAATCAAGAGCATGGACTGGCACGCACGACATGTTGAGTTCTCGTGTGAGGCGCCTGTGGCTACTGTTCTTGAGGTTATCGGCAAGGCACAGTCTCTTCTTGCAGTCTGAAGTCATTCATGACCGATGGAGGTTCATTCTCTGCGGGTTGTTGCGAATTCGTCGTACCGGCGGACCCCGGATCGGAGTCCGGGGCAGGCTTATCAAGCACGGAATGACGGGTCAGAACAGAAGACGATACCCCGCGGCCACCGCTACAGATTGAGCGCGAACATGACAGCCGCTCGAACGGCTTGCAATTTCTCCGGTGATAATATTGTAATCACCGAGCCGATGCTTCCCTTAGAGACGGTTTGAATATGATCGCAATTAATCGCGCACTCCGTGGGCATACCATCCGATTTCGTTAACAACACTTCGCTGGGGATGTCCCGGATCGTGGATGTCAGAGGCGCAACGGTAACTTCCTCGAGGTACTGAAGCATGGAGTTACGAGTCAGGATCAGCACGGGACGTGTCTTGTCCGGGGTCTTGAACCTGTACCACCGGATCTCACCCCGCTTCATTCATCACCCCAGGCCTGTGCCGCTTCCCATACGTCGAATTCCCCTTTTTTTACAGGCTTCGACTGGTACCCTTTTCTGTGTCGTTCCTCAAGGCGACGGACTTGCATTCGATGAATGGCGTCCCGTAACGCCTGGCGAGCAAACGCCGACCGTGTGGTCTTCAGCTCCTTTACAATTCGATCCACCGACTTGACCAGATCGTCGTCCAGTGTCATCTGTATGGTGCGCATTCGAAGCCACCCCCTTCATGATGTGGATTATTATAGTGATAATAATCCACATCATCAACCCCGTCAAGGATGCTCTTCTGCTTGACGACTCTCGCAGTGAGTGTCCCTCTCAGCTTTTCAGGGCGCTGATCTTATCGGTGACCTCCCAGGGAAGTCCGATGTCCATCCGCCCCACATGTCCATATGCAGCCAACTTCTTGTAAAACCCGCCCTTGATCAGGGAGGGGAGATAGCGCAGATTGAATTGCCTCATGATCCCAACGATCCGAAAATCGACATGGCTTTCAAGGAGCTGGGCGATCCCGGCGTCCGGCAGCTTGCCTGTGCCGAATGTCTCCACCTGCACACTGACAGGACGTGGGAGGCCGATAGAATAGCTTAACTGGACCTCGCATTCCCGCGCCAGCCCGGCAGCCACCACGTTCTTGGCCGCATAGCGGGCGATGTACGCGCCGATACGGTCGATCCGCATGGGATCCTTCCCGCTCAGCGCCGCACCACTGTGTCGCGAATACTCCCCATAGGTATCGATGGCATTTTTTCTGCCTGTGAGTCCGGAATGGATGGACGGTCCTCCGACAATAAATGGACCATCCGGATTGACGAAGATCCTGGTTCTATCATCCGGTTTGATCTCCTCTTCCTGGAGGATCGGATGGATGACCATCTCTTTAAGATCCTGTTCCAGCCTTTTCAGATCGGGACCGCCGGCTGTCGAGGGTCTGCCCTGACTGGCAATCAGCGTGATGCTGTGGATCCTGTACGGCCTGCGATCTCTGTACTCAACGCCGACCTGCGTCTTGCCGTCCGGAGCGAGATAGGGGAGGAGCTTTTGGAGCCTCACGGAGGTCAGCCGTCTGGCCAGCCGATGGGCCAGCCAGATGGGAAGCGGCATGAGGGCAGAGGTCTGATCGCATGCGTAGCCGAAGACGGTCACCTGATTTCTTACCGGAATCTGCTCGATCTCTTCGTCTGACAGATACCGTTCGTCGAACGAGTCGGACTCCTCAGTGGGTAACTCCTTCAGACTGGTCAGAATGCTGCAGGTCTTGGCATTGAAGGAGTGGTCCGCGTACCCGACCTGGTTGATCACCTGTCTGGCGATGTTGGCGAAGTCGATAGAAGCGTTGGTAGAAAACCTGGCTGCAATAAACACAATGGCGGTTGAGACTGCGCATTCAGCGATCACCCGTGAACAGGGATCCCGTTGAAGGATATGATCCACGATGGCATCACTGATCTGATCGCACAGTTTATCGGGGTGTCCCTCTGTCACCGATTCGGAGGTAAACATAAAGTCAGCCTTCATGTGCGTCACCTCGTATGGCTAGCGTCGGGCGCAGTGTGGTGTGGTTGTTTGTCGTTGGGTGTATGCGAAGCTTGGTGGCCTCGTTGACCAGGAATGGGATCAGTGCGCCTCCTCCTACTACAAGCGCGTCCACCACCCCGAGAGGCGCAATACCCAGGAGACTGCGGAGTCCTGGAACTGTCAGCGCAGCGGCCTGAAGGGCAACCGTTCCTCCTAGTGCAACCTGGAGGTATCGGTTCGGGGGCAGCGGAGTCCGGGCAGCCGGCGGATCATAGATGCTGTGCCTCTCAGAGCGACAACTGATGGCGTGCAGGAGCTGGCCCAATACCAGGCTCAGAAACGCCATGGTGCCGGCCTGCGGCCCTACGCCATATCTCAGGATGCCATACCCATAGGCCCCCATTGAACCCGCAGTGAGCATGCTTGCCTCATACGTGATCCTTTTGAGATCGGTGATACTCAGGATCGGTTCGTGCGGATTTCGGGGTTGGCGACTCAACACATCAGGTTCGGGCGGCTCAAGGGCCAGCGCCAGGCCCGGGAAGATATCCGAGATCAGATTGATCCACAAAAGCTGCATGGGGTTGAGCGGTTCACCCAGTCCCACCGTCATAGAGGCCGACATGACGAGCAGCTCGCTCGCGTTTGTGGCCAGGAGAAAATGGACTGCCTTTCTAATGTTGTTGTAGGTGGTCCTGCCATGACTGATGGCCACGATCATCGTTTCAAGATCGTCGTTTTCCAGCACCACATCCGCCACCTCCCTGGCTACATCCGTACCGGCGTGGCCCATCGCGATCCCGATATCGGCGGCTTTCAGTGCCGGTCCATCATTGATGCCGTCACCGGTCATGGCCACGACCCTGCCGGCTCGCTGAAGCGCCTGGACGATCTGCAGCTTATTGGCAGGGCTGACCCTCGAAAAGACATGGACCTTTTTTGAGAGCGCCTCCATGACCTGAGGATCCACGGTCGCCAAGTGGGTCGAGTCCAGGATTTCAAGCGACCCGTTTCCGCCCAGATTCAACGACTTGCCGATGGCGTAGGCCGTAGGACTCTGATCTCCGGTGATCATGACGGTGTCGATTCCCGCCTGGTGAAACCGGGGGATCAACTCCTTGACCCCGTTCCTGATCGGATCAGCCATGCCGGCCAACCCGAGCCAGATCAATCCATGTCCGACATGACCCCCATCCTCCGCATGATCCTGGTGGGCGTATGCCAGCCCCAGGACCCTGAGTGAATCACCGGCCATGCGTTCATTTTCGTTCTCAATCGTTGCGCGTATCTCCTCGGAGAGGGGAACCTGTTGACCGTCTTTCAGGTACCACTGACACAGGTCCAGGACCTCTCGAGGACTGCCCTTGACAGCCAACAGTCGTGACGGGGAATCCGACCGGTGCAGGGTAGTCATGTAATTCCGATTTTCGGAGCGTTGGGTCATCTTGAGCAGCGGATACCGCTCCCGGATTTTCGGGACATCGATCCCCGCGCTGACGGCCAGATGGACCAGGGCGTTCTCTGTGGGCGAGCCTGTCAGCACGCACTCCTCCCCGAGATGACTCACGACAGTTTCATTGCACAGCACCGAGGCATGGACCAATCTCATGAGCTCGTCGCAGGTGAATGGGTCGATCCGGACCCCTCGTGAGACGAACCTGCCCTCTGTGATCGTGATGGCTTGCAGACTTGTGTGGATGGCCACCACCGACATCCGGTTCATGGTGATGGTTCCGGTCTTGTCCAGACAGATCGTCTGGACCGATCCCAGGGTCTCTACGGCATGAAGATATCGGATCAGGACATGATGCCGCCTCATGTTCCTGATTCCCAACGCCAGCGTCGTTGTGGCGACGGTGGACAGGCCTTCAGGGACGGCCGCCACTGCCAGTGAGATGGCGATCTTGAACATCCGGACAAAGCCGTATCCGCGGAGCAGGCCGATGACAAAGACCAGCACGCAGGCCAAACCACCGAGCCACACCGAGTGGTTGCCGATCTGTCTGAGCCGCCTTTCCATGGGGGTCTCGGGTGGTACCGCCTCGCCGGTCAGGACCTGAATCTGTCCCATCTCTGTCACGCCCCCGGTGGCGACCACCACGGCTAGCCCTTCGCCTCCCGTCACTAGGGTTCCCATATAGACCATGTTGATCCGATCGGCCAGCGGGACGGCGGCGGTAAGGATCGATTCCGCGGTCTTGAGCGCAGGCATATTCTCGCCGGTCAACGCCGACTCATCCACATACAGATATCGGCTCTCCACGATCCTGGCATCCGCCGCAACGTAGCTTCCGGGTCTGAGTGCCAGGAGATCCCCAATGACGACATCCTCTGCGCGAATGGTGAGGAGAGCGCCGTCCCGGATGACTGCCGCAGAAGGGGTCACCAGTTTCTTGAGGGAATGGAGCGTGTCCTCAGTTTGACTTTCGGTGACATACCCAATCGTGGCATTGATGCATACGACTCCAAGGATGACCAGCGCATCGGCAACCCCACCGGTCACAAACGAGAGCGCGGCGGCTGCCGCAAGGAGGGCGACAGGCAGCGAGGCAAACTGATCGATCAGGATACCGAATCGTGATCGACGGAGCGCCTCAGGCAAGACATTCGGACCATATTGCGTGAGGCGTTCACGCACGGATTCTTCAGCTAGCCCTGATCGTGTCGCATTCAGAATCGTAAGCGCGGAATCGATTTCGAGGGCGTGCCATGGGTGAACCGCCCGTCTTTCGACGGTAGACGTGGGAGAGGTGGCGGGTCTTGCCGTACGAGGGAGACGCTTGCCGTTGAACGACTGGTCGCTATACTCTGAAACGATACCCCTGATGAGGACGGTGACCGTCTTGGTGGTGTGGTTCGAATTGAAGACGATAAGGAGATTGCCGGTCAGGACGCTTGCCGAGGCATTCTTGATCCCCTTGACCTGATGGAGACGGGACTCGAGGTATCCTTTGAGCATCTGGGAGCGATAGAGGCCGCTGACTCGTAGCCTGATCCTCCCCTTCACCTGATTGTGTACAGCCTGAACCACAAGGAGACCTCTGAAAGAAGCCGTCCTGATCGAAGGCAGGCGCAGGTGTCAATCAGGACGGCTTTTAGTGACGTGAGTATTACTTGCTTCGTATGCGACCCTTGGGGACGGTCGATGATTCCAGAGGCTCGGCAGGTGCCGGTGACTTGGCTGGTGATGGTGGGGCCGGCACGCTCGCGCCGGATCTCGGGAGCGCTGCGCTTGCGACCTCCTTGACGCCCTCGACAACGCCCAGCAGGATATCTTTCACAGTCCTGACGGCAGTCTGCCCGATGCTGCCCGCTGCCTCGATGGCCCCGGTCACGGCTACTCCGGCAGCCTTCTCTACGTTGCCGCCCGTCTCTTTGACCGCATCAACCACGCCATCTACAGCGCTTCTGGCCACGAGGCCGATGTCGGCCCCGATCTCGGCGGCTCCGGACACGGCGGCCTTTACCGTTTGACCGGCAACGCTCATCGCATCGCCTCCTACATCACCAACCCCCATGATGACCCCTTTGGCGACACTCCTGGTACTCATGACCAGACCTGTACCGACCTCCTCGGTGGCTTGGATCGCACCCTTGACGACATCACGTGTAAGGCCGATGGCCTCACCGGCTACTCCTCCCGTCGCCCTGAGGGTCTGAGAAACAGTATTTCGCACAAGACTGACGATTTCGGCTTCGATCTCATTAATCCCCTTCAGGCTCGAGACGATCCCGTCCTTCACTGTTGTACCGGCTTTCCCGATCGGTTCGGATATACCTGGTCCACCCTTTTCACCCTCTTCGATAACCATCGCTAACCTCCTTTACGGCTATTGTTTCTGTGCGCTGCCGTGGTTGTTGTGACCTTGCCGCTCCTTGATGAGGCTGTGGGCATACCACAGCGCCGTTATGGCAGGCATCATGATATGGCCCCTCGTCAGTTGAATAATCGCGACGCCAACGAATCCCAGTATGGCAAGCATCCCGAAATCGATGTCGCTACTCGCGCGGCCACCGACCTCTCCATTGACTTCTCGCGGGGATTGCTTGCGAATCACGGACGCAGACGTCTGGCCAGGGGGGGATACCTTCAGACGGAACAGGTTATTAAATTCGCTATACTGAGCGACCAGCCCAAGGTCCACGGCCTGCAGGTCCAAGGTATGAAGGACAAGTATGCTCCCTGTCATGGGATTCGCCTCGACCCTCTGAATCCCTGGTAGTTCAGATAACCCCGCCAGCTTCTCCTTTAACGAAGCAAAATAGGTCGAATCGCCCTTCCTGTCAGGGATCCTGATCCTGACCCTTCCTTGAGTCGCATGCGTAATGTAGGCATCCGGAAGCATCACGCCCCTACCTTTATGCTTCAGGTCGAGCGGTATCTGATACCACAGACCCGGTTTCTGTTGGAGCCTGAGCCAATTCCGCCTTCGCCTCTGCCGCCAGGTCCTCGATGACCTCTCCTGCCTCAGCAACCGCCTCCTGACCCTTTTCATAGAGCAAGATGCCGCCTTTAATTGTGGCCTTCAGCAGGGGCTTGACGATTGCCGCAGCCAGCGGGATCACGACAGGAGCCAAAATAGATGCGCCGATACCAATGGCCAACCCTGTCACCACGTTCCCCTTCAGCCCATTATCTAACAATCCCATGACGATCCTCCTTTTCCTTGAGATCCAGCCATATAATCGTTGAACCAATGATAGGCTTCCAGAAGAGGCTATGTAAACACCTTCATTCATTACTTACCTCTTATGACTCCCGCCACGCTCCCCGGGCTCGCTCATGCCTGACATCTGGCTCCTAAGTGTAATCCTGAGTGGGGGGCTACTATATTATGCATCTACGGAGGGTTCATTCTCCGCGGCTTGCCGCGAGTCCGTCATACCGGCGCAAGCCGGTATCCAAGGGTCCATCGCCTCAACCGAGTCTCCGCCGAGAACGCGTATGGTGGAACGCGTAGCGCTGCGGCTGCTACGTTACGGGGTTTCCCGAAAATAGGGGTTGAAAGCGCAACCCGTCCCTCGTCCTGTCATGACAACTCTGTAGGGATGGGGTCGATCTCGGCCCGCTAATCGGGAGAATGTCGAGTCCTCACCTGTAGTGCCCGTACCGGACGGATGTGCATGTGCCTACTTGCGATCCTGGCTCGAAATACTTCCTGCTCCGGGTGCGAGGGAATTCCATGAATAAGGCAAGGGTGGCTGGGGAAAAGATTGAGGACGGCGACTTGGCGCTCGTTCGGCAACAGGCGACGGCGACCGACGGGGATGTTGTGGTTGCGTTGATCGATGGCGAAGCAACGATCAAGCGTTTTGCGCAAGCGTCGGGTTACTTCGTCTTAAAACCTGACTCCACCAGCGCAGAACATCGCCCCATTGTCGTCGATCGCGACTTCCGCATCCAGGGAATAGTCATCAGGGTTCTCAAGCAAGGCTCGGCAATCATCGATTAAGTGTGGTGCCATTGACGAAGGTTTCGGCTCGCTCGACAGCAACAGTCTGGCAATGGCCGTGTCTGTGCTCGAGCAACTTCAAGCGACCGGCCGACGGGTCGGCGTCATCAGTCATGTCGATGAGCTGAAGGAACGAATCGCAGTGAAGGTAGAAGTCACCCCAGTCGGTAGAGGCCGCAGCACCGTCCAGGTCGTCACTGCCTGATGTTGAGGTCAGAGGAAAAGAGCCGGGGGCCACGCGTTGGGCCTTTTGCTGTCTGTTGTTACCTGCGCAGCATCGGTCCTGCAGGGACCAGGAAACGAGTCATGAGTGGTCGAAATCTGCACGGCCAACCCCACTAGTGCGATCCTCAATACGGCTCATTGTATTCGGTCCAGTCCGCTCATTCTTTTCCATTGACACCCTTGTAAACTGAATGCTACACATCGGCTACTCGGTTTTATGCTTTGTTGCTTTTCCCAAAGGAACAGGATGCAGGCATGGCGAGCGGCGAAGAACCTACTCCTAGCCGGAACCGGCATCACGCCGAAGGCGAAGACCGACGTCGGCCCGCCGCTGCCACATTAATTGGGTGATCCTCGACAGCGACTGGGAAGGCGAATTCTGCCGCGTCGTTGAGGCTCACCCGCGTGTCAGGGCCTATGTCAAGAATCATAACCTCGGTCTTGAGGTGCCTTACCGGTACGGTTCAGAGATGCGCAAGTATCTGCCCGATTTCATCGTGCTGGTGGATGACGGCCGCGGTGACGATGACTTGCTGCACCTGATCGTTGAGATCAAAGGCTATCGACGCGAGGACGCGAAGGAGAAGAAATCTACTATGGAGACCTACTGGGTCCCCGGCGTGAATCACACCGCGCAATATGGCCGCTGGGCTTTTGCCGAGTTCACCGAGGTCTATCAGATCGAGGCCGACTTCAAAGCGAAGGTCGAAAGCGAGTTCAGTAAGATGATCGAAGGCATCGTGAAGGTCACAGCGTGAAGCCGGTACGTCTGAAAATATTCGTCAGCAGTGTCCAGAAGGAATTCAAGCAGATTCGCCTGGACTTGAAGGCCTTTCTTCTCGGCGATGCCTTCCTGCGCCGCTTCGTTTCTGAAGTGTTTCTTTTTGAGGAACTTTCAGCTACGGACCGCCGCGCGGACCAGGTGTATCTTGAACAAGTGGATCGCTGTGACATTTATCTGGGAATGTTCGGCTATGAATACGGCACCGAAGACCAGGACGGCGTTTCTCCAACCGAACGCGAATACAACCACGCCACCCAGCTTGGCAAAACCCGGCTGATTTACGTCTGGGGCGCCGACGAAAAGAAACGGGCTGCCAAGATGAAGTCGCTGGTCCGCAAAGTCGGCAGTGAGCTGATCCGCCGCCGTGTCGAAGATGTGAGCGCCCTGACTTCCGAGGTCTATGCCAGCCTTGTGGACTATCTGGACGACATGGGCGCGCTACGTGTCCCGCCGTTCGATACCTCCGCATGCGACGGCGCCGGCGTGAAAGACCTCTCGCACAAACGTATCGGCTGGTTCCTGGAAACCGCCTGCCGCGAGCGCGGTTTTCCACTCAAGCCCAACACCACGACCCAGGCCCTGCTCGCCCACCTCAACCTGCTCGATGCAGGAAAACCGACTAATGCCGCAGTGCTGCTCTTTGGAAGTAATCCGCAACGCTTCCACCGCACCGCCGAGACCAAATGCATCCACTGTCACGGAACGGAATACCGCCGCCCCTTCGCCTCGTTGCAGGTGTATGGGGGTGATCTCTTCGAGCAGGCGGATCAGGCCCGCGATTTCGTGCTGGGCAAGATCAACCGCGCCATCGGTACCCGCGCCGCCGCCATTACTGCGCCGGCCACCTACGAGCTGCCGCCCGACGCCGTGGGCGAGGCCATCGTCAATGCCATCGCCCACCGCGATTATTACAGCAACGCCTCGGTCGAAGTCCGCCTGTTCGCTGACCGACTGGAAGTGTGGAACCCCGGGGCGCTGCCAGGCACGCTGACGCTCGATAGTCTGCGTCACGACCACCCCTCAGTACCCTACAATCCTCTCATCGCGGAATCGCTCTACCTGACCCGCTACATTGAAAGGGTCGGTTCCGGCACTCAGACCATGATCGAACTGTGCCGCAAGGCCGGACTGCCCGAGCCGCAATTCGAACAACGCGCGGGCTCGTTCGTCATCACCCTCTGGCGTGATTGGTTGACGGATAAGGTAGTGACAGAACTTGATCTTAACAATCGGCAAATACAAGCGGTTGAATACGTAAAATCACACGAGCGCATTACGAATGCGGAATACCAGCGTATTACGGGAGCTCCTCAGCGAACGGCCACTCGCGACTTAAATGAACTTGTGCAAAAAGGCGTTCTTGAACTTGAGGGAAAGGGTCGTGGAGCACAATACCGGCTTTTACAGAAACGCGCCAGAAATGCGCCAAACGCGCCATCAGAGGATACATGAGAACATCTTCTCGGTTTGCAGTAATGCGCCAGAAATGCGCCAAACGCGCCATCGTATGGGGTCGAGGGGGCAAAGCCTGTTAAGGGAAAAACGAGAAAGGGTAAGAAGGAGATATGAGTTCAGGGAATCCTCAAACTGGACACAAAGTGGACAAACAGGACATTAAAGGGCTCAGGAGAACCTGTCACGAACCCTTCAAACCCGCCACGAAGGGGCAACAAAGGGGCAAGGAGGCATCGCAGTCGCTCCATTACGGACCCAAATGAGACCGTTATGAGACATATGGAACAGCAAGGATAAAAATGATGGCCAAGAAACCAACCATCAGCAAATCCGTTGAAGCGCTCAAGCACGACGAGGCCACGCGGAAGAACATCCCCACCGCCGAGTACCAATCGGTGCTGCAAAAGAACGAGCAAGATCCGGTGCGCGTGGCCATGCAGCGCGGCGTAGCCGGGCTGGAAGAAGAAAAGGCGGGCCGCAACCGCGACCTCGATCCACAGCTCGTCTGGCGCGGCAAGGATGAGCAGGACTGGAGCGACCTCATCGGCTCCGCTGACGGGTCCAAGTTTCGGCGGTTTGCTCAATCGCTGACGTTCAATCATCTGATCCGCTTGGCGAACCGGCATCTTGCGGACCTGAATCCGCGTTACGAATTGCAACGCGTGCCGAGTGGTGACCTGGTGTTGCAGGTGATCGACCGAGACATGGCGGACGAGGTACGCGGCGTTCACAGCCTCTCGGGCGGTGAGAGCTTCCTTGTCAGCCTCTCCCTCGCGCTCGGTCTCGCGAGCATGGCGTCTAGCCGAGGGATGAAGGTGGAGAGCCTATTCATTGACGAGGGCTTCGGCTCGCTCGACAGCAACAGTCTGGCAATGGCCGTGTCTGTGCTCGAGCAACTTCAAGCGACCGGCCGACGAGTCGGCGTCATCAGTCATGTCGATGAGCTGAAGGAACGAATCGCAGTGAAGGTAGAAGTCACCCCAGTCGGTAGAGGCCGTAGCACCGTCCAGGTCGTCACTGCCTGATGTTGAGGTCAGGGGAAACTAGCCGGGGGCCACGCGTTGGGCCTTTTGCTGTGTGTTGTTACCTGCGCAGCATCGGTCCTGCAGGGACCAGGAAACAAGTCGTGAGTGATTGGGCAGCCCCCTTCCCTCCCGTGAGAAGTGGAACAGACATCATGAGCCACGCGGCTCGAAGAGATGGGTGGCGCACGGCCACGGTGATGCGTCTGGCGATGCTGGGGGGACCGCGCGCGGCACAGTTGCCTGAGAATCGACCATTACCAGTGAACTCATACCTTGACACCCCCCCAAGCTGAGGGGGAAGGAGGCTTGTACGGAGGGTTGACAAAGCTGACGCTCTTAGAGATGGTTGTAATCTACACTGTCCTCCCCGTCGGTACGACTCTTAAAAAGCTTGACGGCCTGGAGAGCCGGTGACATGCTGACGCCCACATGGGGGTATGACTTGGCCGGAGAGGGCATTCGTGTTTCTCGGGGTAGCGCATCTTCGGACAGGAGTCGGGTACCAAAATGATCGAGATAGTCGTCAGTTTGATTTTATACCTCCTGCCAGTCCTCCTGATTTTCATTGCCCTCTGGCTGTTGCCTTACTCGGCGCTCTACCTAATTTCGTATCTCACCGTAATGGGCATCCTTTATTACGTATACCGCAGGCTCTGGAAGAGGCAGGAAATAGCCTCCTATGGCGTTGATGCTTACGCTAAGGCAATGACCGCATGTTCTACTTCGGTAAGCATATTGCTATCATTTTCATCCGGGCTGGCCTTCTTGATCATCAAGGAATACCGTGCTGAGATCACCTCCTCCCCTGCATTTCTAAGCCCTGTCGTGGCCGCGATTCTTATCTTCCTTCTCACTCTTTTTTACGGAGTTATTTTCTTAGGCAGTATTGCAACTCAAGAGAGAGATGGAACCATAGAGGTGACGTCGGCTAAAAATGTCGGCTATCCCATTTCCATCGCTCTTCAAGCCTGGAGTATCCTAATTGGTACGTTTTTCTTAGTTCTATTCTTATTCCAATTTTTGAAAGGCGGCATCCCTGCAAAGCCCAAAACGGCTGAGAAAGGCATGGACCATATTTACACCGATCTCTTCTTTGGTACAAACAAAAGCGAGATTACCGCTGATCACGTTCTCGTTCTGGACCAATTGTTGGAGCCACTCAAAGCTGGTAACATTGACGTTGAAATAACTGGGTTCGCAGACTCCACTGGCAGAGATGAGCACAACCTAAACTTGTCGAAGAGGAGGGCCGAGAGCGTAAGAACCTATTTGATCGCGATGGGTGTTAAAGCGACTCGAATTACGAGTCGCTTCTTTGGGAGTAGGAAATCAGTGGCCTCTAACGATACCTCCTCAGGAAGACAATTAAATAGGCGCGTCGTCGTCAGATCTTTGGTTCGATAAGGAGGGTTTGAAATGTGGAGGGAGTACGAAGACACTATTCGAGCCGCCCTAGAGCCGGACGAGAACTATGATGACGTAATTTGTGCCCTCAACATCATGGTGGAAGCTAGGGCTAAGCATAACAAGAGACCAGTGTCCGACTCCGACAAGCAGACCATCTTAACTATTTCCTGCTGCCTCGCACCTCCGGGAGTGCCACGGAAACCTGCTAGTTTTGTAAGCGCAATGAGAGAGTTCCGGCGTACCTACATCCGGGGCATTAGATCCTCTGAGCCCATGCAAAGAAATCTCAACGCACTGATCCCCGTTAACCTCCTTGAAATAGAAATGACTGATCTCGACTTCTCGGAAATAGGTAAATATGTTCTCCTACCTCGGAGGGGAGTGGCTGTTTCTGCTTTCGTCTTAGTCGAATGTGTCCCTGGCCGGGCAATGGACGTGGTCAAGTGGCTTTCCAAGATCAAAGAGGTAAGGCTGGCTTATGCTGTAGCTGGTCCATATGATGTGATCGCCTTCGTCGAGGCCTCCGACATTAACGCCTTAAACAATACCATCCTCGCAAAGGTCCAGTCTTTGCCCGGTGTGCTCCGTGCAACGACGAATATCGCCATCGAATAGCACATCCCTGTGAGGTTGCTCCCCGCCAGGCCGCTTTTGAGGTGAATTGCTCATTTGCTGTCAGCGATGATTTGAAGTGCCGGGCTGGCTCCCTATACCTGACCTACCCCAGGTGTTGGACCACCTTCACTATTAGTTATGCACACCGGAGAGCGCGCACCAGGACCGACCAAGTTCGCTTGTTCCCAATGCAGATTGCACCCCCGTGATATCCGGTGACTGAGCTTCCCTTCGCAGCAGGCCAGCTTCCCACAGATCTCTCGCAAGGACTTCCCTCAGCCGAGTTGTCAGAGGAGCATAGCGACGAACTCGCTCAGCGAGAAGAAGCATCTGGCATCGCGTTCGGTTTTTGTCTTCTTGACCGTTTTCTCAAAACAGAGCCGCGAGAAAAGTTGGAGACTCTGACTGAACGTGCTCGTGGACCAATTTACCGTTGAACCTCCTTTCTGGGTGTTGAGCGGGATAAATACTTTGCACCACTATGATTCGGAGAGGCTTAGAGCCAATTTGCACAAGCCTACTTGACAACCACAATATCTAGTACTACTATTGATGGCGATATACTAGGTATAGCATCCTAGGATGAAAGTGAGAGTAGTGGAAAGGTGAACAAGGGAACTCCATGGGCAGGGTCAAAGCCTCTAGCGACTCACAAAACATCCTGCGTGAGTCACTCCTTGCACAATCTATATCCGCCGGGAGGAGCACGTGGTAGTCGGCAGAATGGCGCATTCTCCGTGGGTTAGCAGCCAGAACCTGAGCACCAGCATCCAGGTCGCTGCCGAACTCTCGAGCTTGATCAGCCAGAATCCGGGGGAATCCAGCATCATTGTCGCCGGCGATGATCATTTAGCGCTTCCGCTCAGAGGGCAGGAATTACCGAAATTCAAAGCCTCGTGGCAGATAAAACCCTATATCCGTCGCGTTACAGACTCATGGAGGTTGTAAGTGGCTGATGCCACCTTGATGACAGAACAAGCAAACCCGATTCGAGTCCTTTCACTCGACGGGGGCGGAATGCGTGGCCTTTACACCGCGACCGTTCTCGACACGTTGGCACGTCATTTCGCCTTACGCCATAGCGTCAAGGCTTTGGACATCGGCAAAGGGTTCGACCTGATCGTTGGTACAAGCACAGGCGGAATTCTGGCAGCTGCGCTCGCGCACGGGCAGCCGCTGGAACGTGTAATGGACTTGTATCGCGTAGAGGGGCCGAAGATTTTCACCGATCCGATGCCTGACACGGCCGATCGCATGAAGTTCGCTTGTTGGCTACGACGGAACTGGCGCAAGGCGTCTAACCGCAACACACATCTCCGAAGCGTGCTGGCTAGCTTCTTTGGCGAGGAGACGTTGTCTCAACTGTATCAGCGCCGTAGCGTTGGTCTTTGCATTCCTTCTGTCAAGGCCGAGCAACAGACTACGAAGGTATTTAAGACGCCACACATCGATCGCCTGACGCTCGACGCGGGTTATCGACTCGTTGACGTTTGTATGGCAACTAGTGCCGCACCGATTTTTCTTCCAATGGTTGACATTGCTGACCCAAACGCGCATGGACAGAACTTTGTCTATGCTGACGGAGGGTTGTGGGCAAACAACCCCGTTCTTATTGGTATCCTCGAAGCATTGGAAATAACAGCTCATTCCAAGCGGCCAATCCAGGTACTTTCTATCGGCACGTGCGCCGCCCCGGAGGGCGAGTTGATCAAAGCTGGTGAGGAAGATTATGGATTCGTCCAGTGGCGCGCCGGTACCAAGATCGTTTCACTTTCTCTGAATGCCCAAGCAGAAGGATGTGCGTACATGGCTAAACTGCTGCAGGATCGCATCCGTGAGCTCGGTTGTTCAATCACTGTCGTCCGTCTGCCGTCATCCCCGCTCTCAACAGATCAAATGCGTTGGATGCGTCTGGATGCTGCATCCCCCGAGGCGCTCCGTGCCCTTTCACAACTTGGAAGTCACGACGGCCAGCATGCCATACGAATGTGCGATGGAGGCGGTACAGGCAGCCCTGACGGTCAGTTGCTTCGAGATGTATTCAGCAACATGCCACAGCAAACCCAATAGGAGTGAACCATGTTCGACTGTGCTCAAGACATCCGGAAATATCACGACGACGACGTAAAGTTATCTGACGAAATCCGTAAGACGCTGCGCAAGAACCGCGATACCAATCGCGACCGGCTCAAAGCCAACTTGAAGGAAAAGAAGAAGCCGCAACCTCTACGGTTTCAAAAGCAGGGCTCCTACGCCATGAGAACAACGATTCAGGAGACGGACAACGCCTATGACATTGACGACGGTGTTGTCTTCCGCAAGGAGGACCTCAAGGGTGAACGTGGCGGCGACATGACTCCCTTGGAGGCGCGGAGAATGGTGTGTGATGCACTGCAGGACAAGCGATTCAATAAAAAGCCCGAAGCTCTTAAGAACTGTGTCCGCGTTCATTACAACGAGGGGCATCACGTTGACATACCGGTTTACCGTGAGTCCCGTGAGGGAAATGAAGACCCAATGTGCGAGATTGCATCATCCGATTGGAGGGAGTCGAATCCTGATGAAATTAACGATTGGTTTGCGGGCCAAGTTGAGAAGAAGAAGTCTGACAAAGATGGCGATGATCCCCAATTTCGACGGATGATTCGACTTGTCAAACGTTACGCGACAAGTCGTCCGAGTTGGAACCTTCCGAGCGGATTCATCCTCACGATTCTTGTTGACGAGCAGTACGCGACTTTTGACGACCGTGACGATCGGTGCTTTTACAACTTAATCAACGCCATCAAGGAGCGATTGCAGGATTCACTTGTGGTCAAAAATCCGGTGCAAGACGAAGTTCTGACCAAAAACGATCCCGATCCCAAGATGGTCGATCTACAGGACAAACTGAGTGAAGCCATCGAAAAGCTCAAAGTGCTTTTTGATTCTCGATGTACTCGGCCAAAAGCACTCAAGGCCTGGCGCGATGTTTTCAACAACGACTACTTCGATGCCGAAATTGAAGAGAGCAATTCCAAGGCTTCGTTTGCGATTGCTGGAAGCCAGCCATCCCAACCAGTGCACAAAGCCGGCGGAGGTCGCTTTGGGTAAGACTGGACTTCCTCTGCGCTTAGCTCGTGAGAGGGCCATCGCATTATTGGATGATCACCTGACTCGTGTGTATCACGCGAAACGATTGAACGACACCGAAACGCGATCCCGTGGTTACTTTCACGCTAGCTGGGAGATTATCCTCGAAATTGACGGCCACCGTTTTGACCTACTGGTGCTGGCAGGAGACGCGTTTCCGTTCGAGCCGCCCCAACTGTATTTTTCAAACTCTGAGAGATTTCTACAGTTCCCCCATGTTGACGAGAAAGGAAAGCTCTGTCTCGTGAACACCGTTGCGACGTTTTCGCCAAATAAAGTGATCGAAACGGCTGAGTATTTGATCGACAAAACGCGCGGGCTCATCAGTGATTCGCTGGCCGGACGGAATGAAGACGACTTCGTTCAGGAGTTTCAGAATTACTGGCGACGCCTTCCCGCCTTTTCCAATAAGCATTTCTGGTCCTTACTCCAAGCTGTGCCTCCGACCCGTTGCTTACGCTACTACTCAGCCACGAGTTTTACGCTGTTCGGGGATTCTGACGACGAAATCAGGGCGTGGTTGAAGAATTACAATGGTGGGAACCTGCCAGAACGTTTTGACACTAAGACCACGGTTGTCTTCTGGTTGCGCGAACCTCTTGTTCCAAAGCGATACCCCAAAACTGCTCAGGACATTCAGTCGCTGGCGCACGAATCTGTGAAGGACGCAGACGCTTTACTTGAGACGGTGATTCCGTATGAACCAGGGGCTCTTCCGGTCCTTCTCGGTTTCGAGACGAAGACCGGACCGGTTATGGCTGGTGTCACAATACCTGAACCGAAGATGACGAAGGGTCCGAATCTGAGGCAACGGCGGAATTGGCGAAATGACGGTTTTCGAGCCGACCATGTTCCAAGTGACATTTTGATTAAGCGCTACTTTGGCGGGGCGAAACTGTCCTATCATGAGGTCATGCCGGTCAATGCTGTATGGTGTCTCCAACGCGGGAGTAGCGGCCATGATCCCGAATTGCAGTGCAAGCGCGTCGCGATTGTCGGATGTGGTTCACTGGGAGCCGATATCGCCATGATGCTGGCCAAATCCGGTGTGGGTGGATTCATCCTAATCGATAGGGAGACATTGAACTGGGGAAATGTTGCCCGACATCTCTTGGGTGGAGAGTCGGTCGGTCAAGTTAAGGCCTCGGCTCTGGCGAGATTGCTTACGCGTCAATTGCCTTGGATTACCGTGTCTGCTGAGTCATGCGCGGTTGAGGAACTCGTTTACGAGCGCCCCAAAACCCTTCAGGAATGTGATCTCATTATTTCGACCACCGGAGATTGGACGAGCGACTGCATTCTCAACTCGGCCTTACGCACGTTAGCCAAGTTCCCGCCTATACTTTTCGGATGGACGGAAGCTTATGGGCTTGCCGGACAGGCGTTGGCCGTCCTCCACCAAGGCGGTTGCCTCGCGTGTGGCACGAACGAATTTGGCGTATTCGAATCGCGGGTCACCGATTGGGCAGATGGCCAACAACCCTTGGTTCAGGTTACCGGTTGTAGCGACTTCTATCAACCCTATGGCGTCACGGATGTCGCACCGATTAAGGCGATCATCGTGGAATTGGCTCTCGACGTCCTCCGGGGACGCACGACAGACGCTGAATGGCGAACGTGGGTCGGGGACACAAGACGCGTGCACGAGCTCGGTGGCCAGTTCGGCCCAATATGGCGTGACAAGGTGATTCTCGGTGAGTCTATCAGGCGCATCTTCATACAAGCATGGCCAGTTAATCCAAAATGCCCTTTGTGCACATGAACCTCGCGTCGCCTTTGACCGCGCTTCAGTTCCGAAGCAAATGCATTGGCTGCATCATTTGCCTATCACCTGAAGTCTTGAACCGCTTCCATATGCATCGTCAGGGACATGGAGCGAAAAGCGAGGTCGGCGGCCAACTCTTCGCCGAACTCACCAGTGATCGAGTGCAGATTGTGCGGGCAACGGGTCCGAACGCCACCGACAAGCGGGGTTGGACGTGGTTTAACCCTGACCGCCGTCGGCAAAACGCTGAGATCAAGCGTCTTTTCTCACAGGGTCTTCATTTTGTGGGTGATTGGCATACACATCAGGAACCACAGCCGAACCCATCGACATTGGACTTGATGAGTATGCAGGATTGCTTCAAGAAGTCACATCACCAACTTAAAGCTTTTGTAATGGTCATAGTTGGTCAAGCGTGTTTTCCCGCAGGCCTTTGGGTTGGGCTCCATGGGCCAGATGTCTGGGAGAAGCTTCGCTGTGAAGGCGTCACGGGCGGAATGAACAGTAGAGCAAGGGTTTGAGCGATCGACGCTTGGTACGATCGTTAAGCTCTGCAACTGAAACCTGGCAGTTGGGCGGGAGTAAACCGTAGAATCTCGTGATCTCAATGTACCTGCTCGAAGCGATCAGATAGAGACCTCTTGGGAGCCGCACGTGAGGTGCCAGAGTAGAGGTCAGCGGCGCTCGCGGGAACCGCATCTCTCACTGAGTGGAGTACGGATGACACCCCGTGATGTGCAGTCTGGAAGCGCAGACTTGTAGTTGTAATCTACGCTGCAATGCGGTGGTCATGTGTCTTGAACCGAGGCGGTCAGGGGGTCCACAGCTAGGCTGATCAGCTATAGGGCAGCCGAGATGGACCGCCAATTGTTAGGGTGATAGGCCGCCGAAGCTGGCAGCGTTTGCCGACCACAATCGTCTTGACCGGTTTGGCTAAGTGTGGGAGATTACAAACAAATGTGTTGTTAAGAAGTAGAGCCGCCTCAAGAGATAGGCCGGTGGCCTTTGTCAGCTTCTAACGCGGCTCACTTATAGTTGGGCCTCACGGAGACCCCTTGGGATGTTCCTGCCCGCAGCGCCAGAGCCGAGGGAAAGCGAGTGGTTCAATCTAGGAAAATCGAGAATGATTTGCCTATGGATGACAACACCAAAGTCGATCGCGACAACCGATCGCCTTTGTCGATGCTGTCGACAACAGGATAGCGAATCGGAGCAGAGGCTGAACATCCTGAGGGATGTCACTTCTTGACACCAAACCCGTAATGGCCAACGACGACTTTAGCTTCGACGTGTTCCTGAGCCATAACAGTGGCGACAAGGACCGGATCCGCCCGCTGGCGCGGAAGTTGGAAGCTGCCGGCCTCCGCGTCTGGTTCGACGAGTGGATCATCAAGCCTGGAGACGATATCTACCTGGCAGTCGAACGCGGCTTAGAGGCGTCACGCGTCTTGGTCCTCTGCCTGTCCCCTGCGGCGCTAGGTTCTGGGTGGGTTGATCTCGAGCGCAGCACAGCCCTGTTTCGCGATCCAGCAAACCGCGCGCGCAGGTTTGTGCCGGTATTACTGTCTGATTGCAGGCTTCCTGACTCTCTGCGTCGGTACCGATACATAGACCTGCGACGTGACTCGCAGTCGGCCGTGGAGGAACTGCTGGCATCCTCCCGTGGCGAGAATATCGCGCGCCCTCCGGCAGATGAGCCGAGCGACGAGCTAAAGGAACTCACAAAGCAGGCACTGCGCGCCAGACGGCGCCACCGGGAAGGCGAGGCTCTACGGCTATGGGACGAGGTCCGCCAGCGGGCGAACGATGCGAGCCTCGACTCCCTAGCGGTCACTGCGGAACTCGAGAGTCTGTTTGTGCGGATGCAGCATGGCACGGACCTTGACGAGGTCTTGTCCGACCTCGACCGATGCATCTCGGCCGCTTCCAGGGTCACCCTCGGCCACGAGCGCACGCGAATGCTTCAATTGCTGGGAGAGGCGCATCGGGTTAAGCGTAACTGGGACCAGGCCCGGGGAGTTTTGAACAAGGCTCTTGAACTAGCGCGATCCGGCGACCGGCGTGACGATGAGGGATGGGCTCTCCTCTCCTTAGCCGTTCTTGAGCACGATCGCGGAGACAAGAAATCGAGTACGGAACCTGTGCTGATCGAAAAGGCATATGACTGCTTCTCCGCGGCCTACGCCAGCGGGGAAGAGGATATGGTACTCAGTGCGCATCAAGGATTTGCCAACTGCCATTTCTCGCGCGCGAAGGTGCTCGACCATCATTGCTTCGACGATGCGATGGCTGAATACGCGCGCGCGATGCGACAATACGAAGAATTGGGTGAGGACTTCCAGTGGGACCTCGCCAACGTGCAATTTGAGCGTGGCGAGCTGCAATCACGGATGCAAGAAGCTCAGGGTGCAGCGCGCGACTTCATCGAGGCGGCCGGACGCTTCGAGGCCCTTGAAGATCACTTGGGTCAGGCGCGGTGCCTGCTTGAACTGGCGACCCTGCTGGATTCTCGGGGTCTACGCTCCAAATCCCTGCCCGTGTACGAAGAGGCTGTCCGGATCTCTCTTCGTAATGACGTGCAGGGTCGCGGCGGTTGGATGTGGTTCAGGCTGGGCTGCAAGCTGATAGAACTCGGCCGGATTGACGATGCCCGCGCAGTGTTCTTCAAACTGCTTTCACACCACCACCTTCGCCTAGGCCAGCGTCTAGATATTCACAAGATGCTCTGCATGGCGGCCAAGGTCTCGGACGACAAGGAAGCGCTTGAAACTCACTCAAAGGCCGCGATTGATATCATCGATGAAGAAATCTCGCGTGTGCAATCAGGCAAAGAGCGCAGACGGATGACCATGACGAAGGGCCAACTCCTTGCCGGCACGGGTCAATCTCAACGCGCCGAGCAGTTCTTCCGCCGAAGCATCGAGTCCTTTGAAGCCGCCGGCGATCTGGACGGCGTCATTGAATGCTGGTTCGCGATCGCCGGACAGAATCGGTCTCCAGAAAAGCGGGGGGAAGAGCGAGCTGCCTATGAGCGCGTTTTGGCACTGGTCGGCGATGACAGGAGGTCGTTCTTCCGTCCGATGAGTCTTGCGATGCTCGCGCAATTGGACATAGGGGAGGAACGATTTGAAGAAGCCCGCCGAAATCTTGAGATGGCTGAAGAGGAAAACAAGTTGCTGGACAATCCCGTCGTTTGGATTCTCGTCCAGGACCTGCGAACGAAACTGAAGTGAGGTGTGATTTCCGTTTATGCTCGATACTCAAGATTGGCCGGACATTCTATGGGGCGACGAGGTGCTACCAACTGCCACGTATCAGTCAATCCAGGCTCAGGGCGCGGCGTGAGGCCCAACCCTGCGGTGCAGGGGGCCTGGCGCATAAAGCCGCGCCAGGCCCCCTGACCTTGAACGTGTGTGCCAGGCATGACACAGAGCGAGCGGGGTGAGAGTCCTCGCGCCAGGTAATCGCGGAGCCGAAGGCTAGGAGAAGGGCAAAGGCGCCATCGTGAGATGGGGTGCCGAAGGCGGGAGGAAGCCCAATCCAAAGATGCGGGGCGACGAATAGGAACCGAGTAGGAGGTGTGGCGCGCTCGAGACTTGCGGCCCCATGGCCGAGCCGTTCTCCATCCGCTTGGCGAGTGAGCTTGATACTCAGGCTAGTTCACAGAGAACGCTCTAAGCCTTACTCCGAGAGATCTCCTATGTGCCTCGCGTTAACCAGAAGAGGGCTAGCGAAGAGCGATCAAGGCCCACAACATAGTAGAAGTCAGCAGAGGGCACAGCGGGTGTTTCAAGGCGAGGCGAGCGATACACACTCCAACGTTGAAGAGGGGAGCAAGTAGACGGATGCGTGATCCGTACATACGGTGGCATGGGAGGAAAAGGGTCGCGAAGCTCCCCCCTACCCCAATTAAGCCGTGCGAATCTCGTCTGGTCTTCTCAGTTGGTGCTTTTACTACAATTCTCGTGCGAAATGTTCGATATCACACCACCCGTGGCTCTGAATTTGGATGAGGGTTTTGAAATCGCGTCTGAGATAGAAGGGTCGACTACTATAAAGTTAGTTTCGATCTATCCCGTCCTGTTTAGCCGTGACCATGTCTCTGTGCATGCATAATAACCATACAAAATAGGAAGCGCGCCCAAGCGTGGCGTGTAAGAATGGCCTCGCTATGAACAGTCATCACCGAACATTCCGGATTTAGGCAGGCGGTTCCTACGCGATCCACAGTAGAATCGCGGCTTGGCGTCAGATTGGAATTCCGGTCAATGGAAACAAATGCTTCTTGTTCAAGACGCCTCGCTATCAGGTGTGCGGAGAATGGCTGCTAACAACCCGGCGAGAGTAGACAAAACAAGAGCATCCCGTGAGGGCCACGAGTACCATGAAGCGTGGACGGCCCGAAAGGCGTTGCAACTCCTCTGGCCAGATAGCGAGCTAACGGCCATTGCCGTCGAAGGGCCGTCTCCCGCCGATCAGGCCCGCGCGTCCGCTCAAACCGTCGAAGTTGCCGACATCACGATGTATTTCGGCGGCAGCCCAAATTTCGAGCAGGCAGCAAGAACGACTTTTGCACAGTTCAAGTACTCCATTGCCAACAAGGACAAGGACTTCCGGGCAACCAACGCGAAGAAGACGGTAGAGAAGTTCGGAAAGACATACCGAGAGTACAAGAGGAAATACGGCGTCCAGGCCGTACAGGACAAGCTCGACTTTCAGCTTATTACAAACCAGCCGATCAGCAAATCTCTACTAGAGGCAATCGACGCCCTGGCGTCCAACGCGCCACGCAAGGGCGATGTTGATAAGCAGGCAACACAATTTCAGGCGGCATCCGGCCTGTCCGGCAAGTCCGTCGCGGCGTTCGCCCGGAAATTCAAGCTTCTCGGCCGTACCGGCAACCTTCCCGAAACCAAGAACGAACTGGCAAGCCTACTCGTTGACTGGTCCGCCACCAGTGACCCGATAGCCGCAGCCCGGCTTGGCAAGCTGAGGGAATTGGTGCGCGAGAAGGCAGGCTATGCCGGCACCAATCGAAATCTGATTACGCGCACCGATATCCTGGCCGCGCTCCAAATCGGCGACCCGAAGGACCTGTTGCCATGTGAATGCGGGCTTCCCGATATCGGCGCCATTCTTGAGCGCGAGCAGCTCGCTGATGCTTTAGCTCGTGTTTCGAGCATGACCGCGCCACTTCTTATTCAGGCAACTGGCGGCGTCGGCAAGACCGTCTTCATGGATACCCTCGCAACGAAGATGGCCGACGATCACGAGGTGGTATTTTTCGACTGCTTTGGCGGAGGAGCCTACCGGTCTCCCGAGGACGCCCGGCACCTGCCAAAGAAAGGGTTAATCCATATCGCGAATACGCTTGCGTTCCGCGGCCTGTGCGATCCCATGCTGCCCGACAACCGCGATGTGCAGGGGTTGCTCAGAACGTTCAGACGCCGTCTCACGCAGTGTCTGAATACGATCTCCAGAGTGACGCCCGGGAGAAAGCTGGCGCTGCTTATCGATGCCATAGACAACGCCGATATCGTCGCCCGTCAGCGCAGCGAAGACTGTTTCCCCATCAAGCTGCTGGAAAGCCTGGACACCGAGCCAATCGCCGGCGTCAAACTCATTGTTTCCTGCCGCCCGGAGCGCAAACCCTCAACCTACGCCAAGTGCGAAGAGTTTGAGCTGCGTCCCTTTACCAAAGACGAGACAGCATCATTTCTGCGTGCGCGACTGAAGAATCCTTCCCAGGCGGAAGTCAATGTCGCGCAGGCTCGCTCAGGCGGAAATCCTCGCGTGCTCAACTATCTCCTCAAGGCTGGCCGTGGGTTGCTGGACCCGTCCGAGATCGATAAGAAGATCGAACTGGACGATCTCATTCAGAAGAGAATTACCGACGCGCTTGCCACGGCAATAGAGCGCGGTTACCAAGAGAAGGACATCGACGCGTTCCTTGCCGGCCTTGCCGTGCTTCCGCCGCCAGTGCCCCTTGACGAATATGCCGGCGCGCACGGCATAGCGCTAGACGCGATCGAAAGCTTCGCATCCGACCTGAGTCCGCTGCTGGAACGCACCAACCAGGGACTCATGTTTCGCGACGAGCCGACTGAAACACTCGTTCACAAACGGTACGCTTCATCCGCCGATGCGCTGCGCCGCGTGGCATCCAATCTGCTGACGCGACAGGACGTGTCTGTGTACGCTGCCCGCGCTCTCCCCGGACTCCTGCATCAACTGGACGATAGCGAGCGGCTCTTCGCGCTTGCCTTTGACGACCGCATCCCCTCGGCTATCACGAGTACCGTCGGCAAACGGAACGTACGATATGCAAGACTTAAAGCCGCCACGCTTCATGCGGCGCTGAAGAAGGATCACAACGGTCTTGTTCGGCTGCTGCTCGAACTCTCGACCATTGCCGCCGTTGACCAGCGCGGCAGCGTCTATATCCTCGATCACCCCGAGCTTGTTGTGGCTGCGCAGGACGTAGACGCTATACGGCGGCTGTTCGAAATGAGGATGGGCTGGCCGGGATCCCGCCACGCGCGGCTCGCCATCGCCAATACGCTCTCCGGCGAATCCGAGGAAGCATACCGTCACGCTTATGCGGACAGCGACTGGATCGAACATCACAGGCGAACCCGCCGCGACGACGGGCCTCGCGAGCCGGGCCCCGAGCATGCCGACATCGCGGCCATACCGTTCTTCCTGATCTCTCAGGGACGCGGAGAGGACGCTGCAGGGTACCTAAACCGATGGCGCGACTGGTATGCGTACGAGGTTTGCGAGCTCGTTTTTGGCTACGCGAACCTCGCGCAGTCAATTCGCGCAGAGCCGCCTCGTCGGCTTAGCAGTTTCGTAGACGCACTCTCAAGCATCGGAGCTATTTCCGCCGCCCTGTCTTTCCAAGAGCTTCCCAATGCTAAACGCAACGACCTGGTTGCCAAGCTTGCACATCGCTGCAAGGGTGCGACGAAGCTTGATCTGCGTGATGTCTATCATCGGGACCGGCCCTACGATCTTCAGGACGGGTTGCACAAGTCTGCGGCGATCGCGCTTTCGCTGGGTCTGTCGACGGAGGCGAGGACCATATCCTCGCGTGCCCCGCATAACCGCCCAAGTCTCTGGGCATTGTGCGACGCCTTCCACAATCGCGATGTCTTCCCCTTCCTTTCTCGCGTCGCGCTGCGCGCCGTGGCTAAGAACGAACCCGTTCACGAAAGGGATCTGCTGCCTCGAGAACTCGTACCAATTTGCTCGCGCATTGGCAAGCACATCACCGGTAAGGGGTTTCGTGACAAGGCGAAAGACAAAATATCCAAGCATGTACGCAAGGAAACGAAAGGCGAGGATCAGAAGAGCCCCTCCAACGCCCTTAGCTACGAGGATCGTCAGAATGCAGAGCGTTTCCTAAACGAGCAGCTGGAGCCGCTCCTGACGCTGACACGGGCTCTTTCAGTGGTGCTCGGCGCTCATTCCCGTGGACTGGGCAAGGCTTTTCGAGAGCTAATAGAAGCGTGGGAGGCCTCTTCCAGAAACCGTGTTCCGTTCCGTCCCGGTGAGGTCGAGCATTTCTTTCGCACGCTGGGTTTCGATATTGCCTTCTTTGCCTTCTGGTCCCGGTCTAACCTTAAGGCCACAGACGTCGAACGCTTCTTGACCGCCGTTCATAGTCAGAATGTTGGCGCGCACAACCTTGTGCGCATCGTGGCGATCCTGGCGCAAAGGAAGGCCCTGCAAACGCTCGCTGGCGAACAGGCGATAAGAGCGCGCGCCCTGATCGAAAGGGAAGACGAGGTCAATCACCGGGCGGCTCTATTTGGTGCATTGGGCCGGGCCATGCTGCCGGCAAGCATCGATGAGGCGTCCGTGTATTTCCGCAACGGACTCGAGCAGATGGATGCGATAGGTTCCGGTGACTACCAGTTCACCAATGAACTTTTGCTATTTGCGTCCCAGATGAGGGGGGACGAGCTTGATGAGCGCGACTTCCACACCCTGACAAATATCTGTGAACTTAATATGGGGGAAGAACCCGAGAAGTTCTTCTGGGGCGCATACGGGCGCGGCCTTTCCAAGGCCGCCGGCCCGAGAGGTGTGGCGAAGCTGAGCCGCTGGGACGACCGGTCGAAGATCGCACTGAACAATACGCTGCTGCCCTATCTCACCGGCCTGCTAGAAGACCGCAAGATCGACGCGAAGGACGCGCTTGCCCTGAACCGTCTTGCCAACCCTGTTGAATACTACTTCGCCGGCACGAAGGAGTTCGCCGAAGCGGTGCGTCAGCAGGCGGGCCCCGATCGGGTGGCTATCACTGAGTTGATTGCCCAGTTTCAGGACGATCATCCAGATCTCGCGAGTGAAGATACAGTCCAAACGCTTGTCAATTTCGCTCAAGAAGCCCTCGGAACAACTTTTGAGATTTCGAAGTATCTCGCAGCCGTGCGCGAGTATTACGTCAAAGTGAGGGACACGCGCAATGAGCGGAATAGAAGTGATACCGATCTGAGAATGCGGAAAAAGTTGGACGACCAGGTTCGCAATAAGCGGGAGGCTCTTAAGCGCATTGCCGCTGCCGCAGACCCCACCGACGAAGCGTCTCTGGCCAAGGCGATCAATGAGTTCAACGCCCTCGGGAATATGTATGACCTAAAGGGCGGCTTCTTTGCGGACCTCCGCAAGAAGGTCCCTTATGATGGCCGCACGAAATATATCCAACATGTCGCAGCACTCGAGAATCTATTTTTCTACTGGAAGTTTGCGGAACTGAAGGAAGCCAGAGAAGCGTGGAAGGCATCATCCGCAGCACTCACTGATGTTTACGCGAAACTGGCTTATCTCCTTGTTAATACCCATGCAGATGATCTCATTCATGACGGCCAGTTATCCGGCTCCAACATTAAAGAGATATCCGATCTTACCGGCGTTGCGATTCCCGATCTGATCATTGAACTCATGAAGGTCTTCGCGCGTCCGGACAGGATGGTTTCGGGTTCAGTCTGGCTCGCCTTTGCAACATTTGTCTGTCCCGAAGCCAGCGCAGGACAAGGACAGCTTGCGCTCAAGCGCCTGCTGTCCAGCGAAGCTGCGAGGCTTGCTGATAGTGTCGCCGACGGCCCCTGGGCAGCAGCACTTTATCCGCCGAATGATTTTCGGGAGATTGCCGCCGGCCTAATCTGGCGCGTCCTCGGTTCTCCTGACGCTATCGACCGGTGGCGCGCGGCTCATAGTCTGCGGTCATTTGCGAAATTCGGTCGCTGGGAGATCATCGATAACGTCGTTGCAAAGATCAGCAAGGTCGATGCGGGGCCCTTTCAGGCAAGCGAGCTTCCGTTCTTCCATCTGCATGCTCGTCTCTGGTTGCTTGTCGCCTTAGCCAGGATGGGGCGCGACTACCCGGGACAAATCGCGCGCTACAAAGACAAACTATTGTCATTTGTAATGGAAGACAAGGACCCGCATGTCCTGATGCGTCACTTTGCTTCCCGCGCGCTGCTTGCCTGCATGGATGCCGGGCAATTGAAGCTACCTGCCAAGGAGGCGGCGCGTGTGCGTATCACCGACCGGTCTCCGCATCACCGTCTCAAGAAGAAGCTCCGGAACAACGGGGGCTTCTACTCTGGCCGTCCTGACTCCGTGCCGGAGCCGCCTTTCAGGTTCTATCTCGACTATGACTTCCATAAGTGTGACGTCGACAATCTAGCGCAGGTTTTCGGTCAGCCCTGCTGGAAGGTTGCCGATCTGATGTCGGAAATCGTTTACGCCATCGATCCGATAGTCAAGGCCATGCATGACTCGCCTGGACGGGAGTCCCGCTACAGGCGCACCTCCTACGAGATCACCACGCGATACCACACGCATGGCCAGCAGTTAGGCTGGCATGCTCTCTTTCTCGCCGCAGGCAGGCTGCTTAAGGATTATCCAGTTACGGATGACTGGTGGTACGAAGACGATCCCTGGGGCGAATGGCTTGGCCGATATGGCCTGACGCGCGATGACGGGCTCTGGCTATCGGACGGGACCGACAGAGCGCCGCTCGACACAGTAGAGTCCCTCCTTGAAAGAAAGAAGAAAGCGCTGGCAATAACAGGCGATCGCGACAAAATCCTAAGTCTTACCGGCCTCGGTTCACGCGTGGGCAAGGAGGTCATTGTTCAGGGCCGGTGGTTCTCCGCCGATAACGTCAGGGTTCATATTTCCTCTGCTTTGGTTCCTCCGCAAAAGGCCGCCACTTTCGCACGTAAGCTCACTCGAGAGAAACCTATGATCGTCTGGGTTCCCTCCTACCACCAGAATGAGGAAGACTCAGAACACATTCGAAGCGATAAGAAAGAATACACGCCCTGGATCGTTTGTCCGTCCGGTGAGGCGCGGCTCGATGAACACGATCCCTACGGCGTTTCTATCGCCAACTTCAGGCCCCGCTTGACGCATGACTTCGCCACTTTCTGTTGCCTATCCAAAAATGACCCCTTTGGCCGTCTCTGGAAGGACAAGTGCGGCCGTACGGTCTTGTCCGTGCAGGCATGGGGCAGGGAAGACCAAGACAGAGAAGAGGGGCCGCATCCTGGGGTGCGCCTCTCCTGCGCCTCATCTATCTTGAAGAAAATACTCTCCGAGCATGACAAGGACTTGCTCATTCTTATCAACCTTGAGCGGTACGAGAAAGAAGCTTACAGACGGGACAGCAGGTGGATACATACAGTCGCCGTGGTTCGGGTCACGAAGGTCTTGAACATCGAGTATTTCAAGGGTCGCATAAATTACCTGCACCGAACCCGATACTAAGCGCGGACATCTCCCTGTGGAGTGAATAACCGTGTCAACCATGTCCTCGGTCTAAAATGTAAACTATGTCCGGCTTGCACAGGTCCGTCTCCGCGACACGAGTATCCGAAGGTTCCCTCGGAGCCGGCATGAGGTGGCAGAGCGTATATTAGCGGTGCTCGCACGGAAATCGCGTCTGCGACCGAGTGAGGTGTAGATTCCACCCCCGTAACCTGCACTAGGCTAATCGAAGATGGGGTCGTGATAATGTCGGGGGCGTGAGTAGGCCAAGCGTCTGAGGGGTATCCACTTCGCCTGTCGTTGGCTGGAGACTCGTAGAAAACCGTCGGGAGGCTGCAGCCTCGAGGGGTACGTAGTGGACCAGTTGCGCCGCCACAGTCCCAGAAAAGGGAATGGTCAGATCGAGGTGCCAGAGGGCCACATATTGAGATCGAATTTCTGACGGGTCATCGCTCTTTTGAAATAGTTGCAGATCATCAGTGTCATCGAGGACCTGTCGGTGATCCTGGATCACCCCACTCATCCGAGGCTTTGGCCGGCAAGTGCAGGGCCGCCATCGAAAGCTCGCGCCATACAAATCCGGGAATATATCGCTTGGATTTCTCAAGAGAGCGGCCGCCGCCCATCTTCACGTACCTAACCGCACCGCCAGCCCCTGCTGCTCGATGCACAATATCCGTTGACAAGTGAAAGTAGCCTTCCTACACTTCTGACCACCGAGTCGTTTTGACAACGCAAAAGGAACCCGCCGTGATCAAGCAAAAAGGACCCATGCCGGTGAGCAGATCGGGAGGACAAAGCGTGGCTGAGCAGTCCGCTCAGACTCACCTCTGGCAGGATGCCCCACTCGCTTCGGATGGGCAGGTCGCCTGCGCTGCCGAATCTGCAAGCCCCGTGAAGGTTCTTGACCGCAAGACTATTCAGGATGTTCTCTTCAGCGAAGGGCTGCTTGCCGTAAGGGTATCCCTGAGCGTAAGTACCCTCACTGAGCTTCAGGAGTCCCTCGTCAAACAACTGGGCCAGAACAGCATGGAGACTCGCGTGCGTTATGCCCAGTCGATCATCCGATGGTTCTTCCCGGACGGCCTGGACGGTTTGGCGAGGCGAGTCTGGGTCGCATACGGTGACGAGCGTATCGAAACGGACATCCTGCGATACCTCTACCTCACCGCCGAGCCGGTGATTGGAACATGCGTCGCCGAGGCCCTGTATCCCCTTGAAAACGGGATGCAGATACCCTCCCAGTACTTCGACCAGTTCCTGAAAACATTCTTTGGCGAGGTCCCGCCACAGAAGACCAGGAAACGCCTCAAGTCGAACCTAATGAAGCTAGGGTTCCTCGACAGAGCACGCGGCAAACCGGATCGCCTGAAACCCGTCATCCCGGCCGGAACGTCCCTGCTCATTCTGCTGCATCACCTGTTCTCTCGACAAGGAACTCGTACCGTCGAACTGCGCCGCCTCCTGGCCGACCCGTTCTGGAAGTTCCTTGGATACAAGTCGGAGGACGCGGTGCGTGCCGTCCTGCGCGAAGCCAACACTGCCGGTATCCTGGGCAAGTACGTCGTGGCGGACCAGCTTGAGCAGGTGACAACCAGCATGTCCGCCGATGAGTTCCTGACTCGCAAGGTGCATCTGTGAAGCGACCATCCGAACTGACGACACTGGTCCGGCAACGGACGTGGGACAAGGACGTTGTCCTGTGGGTGGGAGCGGAAGCCGACCTGCTGGACGCGCTCGCACACGTCAAGATCGCAACCCTGGACCTGCTCGATCTGTTCGATGAGGCGAATCGGCCGACGGACGATGAGGAGATACGATCACACCTGACCCGTGAGCTGCGGGCGAGGTTGCGGACAATCCCGACTGCGCCTGAAAACAGGACGGTCCTGATCGTGAAGTCCGTGAGCTTACTCGCTCGTTATAACGTCGGCACCAGCGAGTTCTATAAGTGGTTCTGCGGCGACTTTGCCATGGTGGTGCTGCTGCTCGAAGCCATGCCTGAGAAGACAGAGTGGCCGGACGAGATTGTGTGCGACGGGAACCGACTGCTGAGCTACTTCAGTGAGCCCGATGCGGTGAAGCACGTATTTGCGGGGAAAGGATGAGACGATGAGCGCGTCTTTGCGTGAGCTGTCCAGGATCATCACCGTCAAACCGGAACCGGAGACGACGCCTTCCTTGCCGCAGTTGATCCAGAAGGATAAGGCGTGCCAGACCGTGTCCCAGTATTACTTCACCCCGTCCCTCCGCAGTCATTTCAAGAAGGTCTTTGACTGCGTGATCAACCGCAAGGGACAAGGGTTCTGGGTGCAGGCGGAATACGGTGCGGGGAAAACCCATTGTCTGGGCGCTCTCATGGACTTGCTGGTCTGGCCGGAGAGTTGGACATCCCTCGCCGACGAGGAGATCAGGAAGGATTACGCCGGGGCACTGTCCAAAACGAAACTCTTCCCCGTCGCGTTCTCCTTGCGCGGGATGGGGGAATCGAGCGGGACGGACAGTCTGATGCGGATCTTTGAGGAACAGATTCGGGAAAGCATCGCGGCCTTTGCCCCGACCATCAAGGACAAGGTGCTCCTCACGTCCCCCGAGATTGCCGACAACTGGTACGCGAAGGACGCCACAGAGCCCGAAAAGGCCGGTGTGCGCTTCCATTTCGAACAAGAGCACAAGTGCAGCCCGGAGCAGTTCCGATCCAAGCACGGTTTGAAGAAATTCGGGCAGGAACTGGTCAGGTCGAAGCTGCCGGAAGGCCGATTGCGGGGGAAATTCAAGGAACGGTTCTCGCTGATCTACGAGCAGATCACCAAGTTGGGCGGCTATGACGGCATCGTCTTCGTCATCGACGAGTTCCGATCCTGGCAGGATCGTCACATCCCCGGCACAGCGGCGTATGCCGAGGATGAAGAGATTCTGGAGACGCTGGCCTACGTCCTGCCGACCCAGCATCACAACATCCTGACGGTGATCGCCAGTCAGGGGGATATGCCGCAGAAACTGTCCGGCGGCGGCGAAGGAGACCGGTTCATCCCGCTGTACCTGCTGTCCGGCAAAGACAAGGACGACTTCGGACGGATCGTATCCTTCAGATGCCGTGATCTGCTCAAAGGCGCCGATACGGACATCAAGGACTATTACGACTACTGCCGCAAGGAATACCGGTTCATCAAGCAGTTCAACATCTCACTGGACTACTTTACGGCGATCTTCCCGTTTCAGCCGCGCTGTTTCGACGTGCTGAGACGCCTCACCCAGAATGCCGAAAAGCACAACCTGCCCACCGCACGGTCGGCCATCCGCATGGCGTGGCAGGTCCTGTCCGAGCCGCAACAACTCAAGACCAAGCGGCTGATGGTGCTCTCCGATCTGATTCGCACGGACGAACTCCAGAAAGGACTGAATCACGAGCACTACAGGGATGGACACCAGAATCTTCAGGCTGCCATCGATCAGCTTCCGGATCTGTCCCTGGCAGAAGAAGAAAGCGCGCACGCCCGTCATATTCTCGAAACTCTGTTTCTCTGGGCTGTCAGCTTGCCGGACAATCAACGAGATGGACTCACCCCCCAGGAAGTGGCCGAAGCCTCGTGGCTGTCCGACGATGCCATCGGCGCCACGGCCCTCGCCGACCAACTCCTGAACAAACTGGTGCAGAGCGGCTTCCCGATCCGCCAAGAGAAGAAAACGAAGGACAGCAAGGAAGTCACCGTCTACTCCTACGAGACCACGGCGGCTCAGGCCAACCCCGTGAAGCTCTTCGCTCCCCTCAAGAAGAAGGCGAAGGAGGACGTAAAGGGCCAGGACGCCAAGTGGATCGAATCCCTATTCTGGCAACTGCCCGACATCACGCCCGAAGCTCAGGCCGAACTGGGCGTCAATGGCGGCATCCTGTACACGTTCCAGCCGCCCGATCCGCGCACCTTCCAGGACAGGCAGGAAGGCAAGCCGCCCGCTTACCAGTTCCCTCACCGCTCCGGAGCGTCCACAAGACGGGTCCACAAGGTTCAGTACACCGGCGAGGTCGTCGTCGCGAATGTCTGGCGCGACGAATTCGGGGAGGAGATCAGGAACGTCGATCAACACTTCCGCCTGGTCTATATGGCGACGCTACCCGACAGGGATGACGACGCGATCACCGGCGCACTCAAAGATGCCCGGATCGCCGTCTGCCGCCCGGCGGCCCTGTCCGAGGAGACCCGCGATGCACTGGCCGACATGATCGCCGCCGAACAGATGAAGAGGAATTGCCAGGCCCCCAGCCAGAGCACCCTGCGCGAGTATGCGGAAGGCAAGCGCCGTGATGCCGTGAAAGCCATCCTGAAATGCCAGCAGGACGAATTCCGTCGCGGCAAGATCATCACGCAGAAGAGCTACGCCATCCCCGCGCTGGAGGTGTTCAAGTCGGCCAAGGATCGGGAAGAAGACCTGGCCGGTCGTTTGCTGGAGAAGTCCTACGATACGCCGCTCTTCACCGCCAAGGAACTGAAGAAGGAATTCACCGATGCGGACGCGCGCAAGCTTTACGGGGGGCTGTTCGGCAAGGAACCGGCCAAGGCCGAGAAGGATGCTGTCGTGAATTTCGGGGTCGGCATGGAACTGGTCATCAGATCGCACCCGACCGAATTCAAGCCTGATGCCTCACAGGCGTTGGCGAAAATCCGCGAGCACATCGAGGGACGCGACGAAGTGCCGGTTTCGGACATCAAGTCGGGCTTCTGCCGCGCCCCCTATGGGCTCACGGAAGCGATGGTGACACTGTACCTGCTGTCTCTGGTCAGGACCGGTGGGCACGAGATCGCGGTGAACCCCAATGCGAAGATCGAACTGGTTAACGGCAAACCGCTGCCGGGCAACAGGCTGACGGCGCACACATTGACACTCTGCGAGTGGAACGCCAAGTTGGACAAAGCTATGCTTGGCGCCCGTCTGGTGCTGTCGGTACGAAAGGGCTGGAACGACGTACTGCCCTACGCTCGCATGATCGACGACACCCTCAAGCCTGCCAAGACGCCCGATGAGGAGTTGGAGCGGAATACCCAGTTGCTCGCCGTGCTGGCCAGGCTGAAGGTGGAGATTCCCGAGGTCGAGAAAGGGATCAACGGCCTTGCCGCCAAACTGGGAGGTACCGTTCCCAAGCCGATGTCCGTGGTTTTTGCCCGGCTGACCGGCCTCACCGCCAGCAGCAGCTACCAGGAGTTCGATGCCGCCGTGCGGGAAAGCTACGCCACCAAGGATGCATTTGCCGACGCGTACGTCCAGTACGAGAAGGCGAGGCGGCTCAAGGATCGAGCCTTTGAGGTCGGTGAGGCATATGACTACCTGAGCGGCGCGTGTGCGATCGACGCGGCAGTCGAGTTCGACCGGAATAGTCTCATCGCGCTGATCACGTTCGACAACCTGCTCGACAATCCCAGCTTGATTAGCGCGCGCATCGATGGCTTCGAGCAGTGGAAGAGGCGGTATGTCCATGCCTATCGCAAGGCTCATCGCGACTACTACGACGGCCTCAACGCGATTGCCAAGCGCCTTGAGGCGCTGAGGCCACGGGTGATCGCCATGAACCGGCTCAACAGCATTCTTGAACTCGGCCCGCCACCGGTGTCCACCATGAATGCCGGCAGCGACCTTAAGCAGTTGGAGTCCGCCACATGGGTCTGCCCTGATGCGGCTGAGCCGGACGTAGCCGGTTCACATGCACTGTGCCCCAAGTGCCGATGGACCCCGCAGTGTGTGCTGCCCCAGAAGGACTATGACCGCCTCGATCAGTCCGTGAGTCAGGGGTTGGCCGACCGGATCCAGCGGCTCAGGGATACGTCCATCGCAGTCATCCTCAAGAAAGCGGCGGACGATAGCCCGCGGGCTGACCTCACGTACCTTATCGAGATCATTCAGATCGCCAATGCGGACAAGTTGGTCGAGGTTATCACCGACGATCTGGTCGCCTTTCTGTGCCGACTCCTCCAGGAGGCGAACATCGTTCAGGAGGCCGTTGAACTTGGACCGATCATCCAGCAGATCGGGGCGATAGAAGAGGACCGGGTTGATGAGGCGATGTCGAAACTGACGGCGCTGCTGATGAAGGCCGTCAAGGACGCAAAGGCCAAGCACGACCCAAGCAAACGGGTGCGAGTGTTCCTGCGAATCGATGCCGGCGAACACGGAGGACACGCCTGATGTTCGATCCCGCAGAACAGGATCGGCTTCTCAAGGAATTCCTTGCCAAGCACGTTCATCCGTATGACCCGGAGACGGATGATTATGACTGTCCGCCTTTTGCCGCCGACATCAAAGAGGGCAAGAACGACCCCATCTACAACGCCCACTCATACCACACGAAGGTTCCGCCTCGAAGCATCATCCCGTATATCCTGCACTACACGCGCCCCGGCGACCTGATCCTCGATCCGTTCAGCGGTTCCGGCATGACCGGCGTGGCGGCGCAGATGTGCGCCAACCCACCCGCCGATATCCTTGAGCAGTTTCCCGAACTCAAGGACCGCGTTGGTCCTCGTGCCTGCATCCTCAATGATCTCTCGCCCGCGGCCTGCCACATCGCCTACAACTACAATACACCGGTTGATGTTGATGCCCTCAAGCGCGAGTTCGAGCGCATCAAGGAGGCGGTTAAGGAGGAGTTCGACTGGCTCTACGGCACCGAGCACTATGAACCCGCCGTTGGCCTCTACGACCTGGCCAATGCTGGCGTGGCCAGCCGTTTCAAGAACCCACCGGCGGCGACAGCAGCATCTTCCCAGCGCGGCCAAATGGTTATGGAGGGACATGCCGGCTATGGCGCCCGAGACTGGGAGTTGCTCACCAAGGCAGAGGTCGAGGCTAGGCTTGGCTATCCGGTGACGGAACTGCCGCGTGGCGATAGTTGGGATAAGCTTGATGTGGCAGAGGTCACGCATTGGGTCTGCATCCCGGCTACGATTCAGTACACCATCTGGTCGGACGTTTACCGCTGTGAAGGCTTCGTTACCATCGAAGAACCCACCGGCAAAGTCAGTAAAAGGGGGAAGAATGCAGGTAAGCCCATCCTGAGAAGGAAGCGTGTCGCAAGAGGCTGCGGACGCGACATCGTCCTATGGGATGCGGCGATGGACAAAGACACGAATAAGGCAGCCGAAGTTTTTTCTTGCCCACACTGTCACGAAAAGTGGGTTAAGAAGCAACTGACTCTTCTGAAGCCTAAAGCCATCGTTTCGGACTATGAGTTTGTCGGGCTCCGTATGCGGCGGAGTCAGCGGGTCGAAGTAGCTACACTGCGAACGACTCGCAGGTTCACTGCGAAGGAGTCGCAGTTGGTCTCGGACCTTGCCTGGCGCCAACTGCCTTACTGGCATCCACAGGATGAAGTGGACAACGGACGCGAGATGCTTCGGCATGGTCTGCTGAAACGGGGCATCCAGACTATCAGCGATTTCTACACGAGGAGAAACCTGTGGGCGATGGCGCGACTGTGGAAGGAGATAGAATCCGAGCCGAACAAGCGTGTTCGCCAGTTCTTGCGGTTCGCATTTACGAGCATCGTCCCCTATGTGTCTCTAAAGCAGAGTTACGGTGGGGGCGGCGGCGGACTCAGTTCGACTCTCTACATCGCCTCACTCACATCAGAGAAGAACGTCGCTGAGGTCTTTAGACGAAAGGCCGACAGCCTGCTCAAGAGTCTTCTCAGCTTCAACGCTCTTGCCAGTACGACGGATGCGTGCGTCGTGCTTGGTTCTGCCGATAACTTGCCAGTGGTTGATGAATCCGTTGATTACATCTTTACTGACCCGCCGTTTGGCTCGAACATCTACTACGCAGACTGTTCGCTGCTTTGGGAAACTTGGCTGGGTCGAATCACAGACGAGTCCAAAGAAATGGTCGTCAGCGACCGCAGGATCAACGGTCCATTTAAAACCCTCGAAGACTACACGAGAATGATGGAAACAGCTTTCGGGGAGATGTTCCGTATGCTCAAACCAGGCCGGTGGGCTACAGTTGAGTTCAGCAATTCTGATGGGCGTGTATTCAATGCTATCAAACAGGCGGTACGGAGTGTTGGGTTTGAGATTGTCAACATGTTGGTTCTGGAAAAAACGCAAAAATCATTCAAACAGGTGAAGGGGGTAAAGGGCGAAGAAGACGTGGTGGATAAAGACGTTTTGTTCAACCTTTACAAACCCGTCGTGGCTCGTTCCCAGACCAGTGCGGCAGACCATGACCTTGAGCATCAGGTTGCCGATGCCGTGCGCCGACATCTCCAGTCCTTGCCGGAGCGGATTAAGGCCGAACCTGGCAAATACAGCGACGAGCACCGCGCCACCGCAACCATTCACATTATGTTGATGAACACGCTCATCCCGCGTGGCGTGGATGTCCAGCGACTGAACTTGCCGTTCATTGAGCGTGTCTGCGCCCGCTACTTCCGCAAGGTAGGCCAGCATTGGTATCTGCGCGGCGAGGCTGTGGGCGTCAACGGCGGAGACCTTATACAGGAAGAGGTCGCCATCAAGGATGAGCTGACCGCCATTGCATGGTTGCGGCAGAAACTGGAGTTGCGCCCTGCGCTCATCGGCGAACTCAAGCCGCTCTGGATGAAGGCTACGGGGCTACTGCCGGCATCGGTATCCCAAAGTTTGGTGCTGGAAGACCTTTTAAACTCGAACTTCTGGCGAGATGAGGGAACGAATCGCTGGCGTGAGCCGACGGCGGCGGAGCGGAATCGGATGAACGATGATAAGTCCATTCGTATCCTGCACGATGCGGAACGATATGTGGCCGGGAGCCTCCGCAGGCAGACGACCGATGCCGAGCGTTGCGGGTGGATTGACACGCTCTTCCAGATGTGCCGGGCACTGGAGGACAACGACGCCCACGTGCTGCCGTCCATAAGGGATCTGGCCCCCGACGAGGGGTATCGGGTGATCGGACGCCTGTTCCATGGCATTCTGAGGGACAGAGTCCCCAAGGACGTATACTCGCGGGCGGCGAAGCAGGCAGCGGTTGCCTCGCAACGGATTGTCAAGGACGTGGGAGACAAGGCGGAGAAGGCCAAGGCGAAGCGGCATAAGGACGAAGGCCCCACGCTTTTTGACCTCTGAGGACACGCATGGTTCAGACCCCGGCGGATTTCTTCCTGCAATGGCTGGGTCAGCGGCCTCTTGATGCCCGCGTGGCCGTCGCCGTGGATTCCGACCGCCTGATCGCGGACGCAGGACTCCTCGGAAAACCGGCGTTGCTGGATACCACGGGGCGGGCCTGGCAGGTTGTCGTGTACTGTGGCGACGACCTGGCGTTCCGGCTCCGCTTTCGTAAGGTCGCTTCAGCCGCTCACGTCCTTGTTATACTCGCACGCGGGACTCATCCGTCGGGAAAGATGAACGGCAGCTACATTGCCGACATTCTGGCGCGGAACGAGGCAGGCACGCCGCTCAATCTGTCCGTTCCGGCCTTCTTTAGCCGCATCTGCCCGAAAATCAACTTCCCCGTTGCCGAGATGCGACGGTACAAGGATGCCCTGCTGGATCGCCTCGACAACGTCCCCACGGCAACGGCCAAGATCATCGACCGGTGGGGGCGACCGGACGACTGGGGCGGGGGCAGGTGGCCGCCCTGGTGTTGCTGGCTCACCACCCCCACATGACACTGAAGGAACTCTGGCCGGACGAAACCGATGCCGGGGAGTTCCTGGTTCACATGCTCAGGCTGCTGATCGGACATCCGGCTCTCGCCGAGCCGCGCGGTGTCCTGAACGAGATGATCGCGGACGCGGCCCGTCCGCAGGTCAAAGAGCACTTGTATTGGTTGAAGATGCCCCTTGAGCAGATCGCGGCCTTTCTGGTGCTGCGCCACTTCGCCGATGCCGTCGGCTTGCAAAACCCGGCGACCCAGTTAGCCGGGCTTCACATCTTTGCCCCGGAGACCCCGGTAGCCGAGATGGAGAAGCAGGCTGGGATGCTGATTGGGTGCGTCTCGACTGATGCGAAACTCTGGCCGGCGATCCAGCGTCATGCTGAAGCCTTCCTTCCGCCCAAACTGGTTCGGAGAGTTCTCGATCTTGCTGCTCCGGCGGGAAAAACGCCCGTCGAGCGGATCACGGGCATCCTCCAGAAACCCCTGGTGCCCGTCGTCCTCCATGAGGCATTGAGGGAGGCGTTCCTCATGTTCTTCGCCGATCCCTCAGTCGCGCAGGCCGGCATGCTTGGCGGCCTGACCAAACAGCCGATGCTGAGGGCATCGCAAGACGACGACTCGGACCGATCACGGCAGTCCCGTATGGGCATGCAATGCCTGACCATTCTGGAACAGATCGAGAACCGTCTTGCGACGCGCATTCCGACATTCCCGCACGCCGATGCCTTGCTGGACTGGTACTTGGAGAACGGCTACCACACGCTGGAACTGCAGGTGTCGCAGGCATTCCATTTCCTGGAGGGCTTCGAGGATTCGGAAGTGACCCAGGCCGGACAGCAGTACCTGTTCGGCGGACAGGACGATGTCGGCCCGTTGGCCGAGTCCCTGAAAGGCCGGCTGGTCGGTCGTCTGGATGCCTTGGATCAGGCGCTGGCAGGCTTTGTGCGAGCCGATCCTGCCGCATTCGCACAAGGTCCTCGGAGTGTATTGCATCTTCTCCGGGACCGTCTCAAGGCGGATGTGGGCCGAATTGGACTCGGGCAAGATACCGGCAGGGTGTGGATTCTGGTCTTTGACGGGATGCGGTTCGACACGTGGGATACCGTCGTTCAACCCATCCTTGCCGAGCATTTCGAGGTCAAGGGGCAAGCCTGCTTCTGCATACTGCCGAGCTACACCCAAGTGGCGCGGACAAGCCTGCTTGCCGGATGTCTGCCCCAGAACTGGAAAGGTTACAAGGGTACGCCGACCTCCGACGAGTCAACGCTGGTAGCCCGTAATCTGGGGCTGACGACACAGGAAGCCAAGACCAAGCTCCGATTCCTAACAGAGGCGGATACCGGCAACGCCAGAATGATGCTGGGTTTCGAGGATCAACGTGCCGTTCCACTGAACGTCCTCATCTACCCCGTGTCCGACGAGTGCCACGATTTCCGTGGGGATCTGGCCGCATTCAACAACACGATCCGAATGGCGATACTCGGAGACAAGAAGCAGGGCGTGCGGGGAATCCTGGACGACCTACTCAGAAGGATTCGACCCGAAGACACCGTGATGGTCGTATCCGATCATGGGTTTACGGAACTGCTCGGCAACCATGGGGTCCTGGTGACTCAATCCGAAGCGGCTGCGAACGAACGGGACTTGCAGTCCGATGTCCGTTGGCGGTACGCGCTCGGCTTTCGCCCGAATGGATTTCCAGAGGCCGTGCCGATCACGGCAGGAACGGAGCAGTATGCCGTGGCCGTCGGACGGAAGTGGTTCCGGCGGGAAACTGCGAAGGTCGCGCCTCGATACAGTCACGGCGGTCTCTCGCTGGCAGAGATGGTTGTTCCGGGGTTCACACTACGACGGGTCACTGAGAAGACCGCCCGGGTGGAACTGGAGGGGTTGCCGGTGTCTGCAATCGCCGTTCGTGAAGACGATTCGGTTGAACTGGCATTTGCGGTCCGCAATTCAGGCAATGTCGCGGCTTTTTTCGAACTGAGGGTCCGAACCAACCTGGGCGAGGATGTGCTCATTCAGGATGGAACGTTGCCCCCTGGCGGCTCATTCCCGGTACGCTGTACTGTCGTGGGCCGATACCGCGAGACCCTATCGCGCGACATGGATCAGCAAGGTACGCTGACGGCCATTACCGTTCGGCTCCGGCATACCGATCTCTCAGGCAACTGGCGGGACGCGAT
>UBJH01000358.1_pt1 | contig 44241 bp, 49 predicted proteins | sample 2193721 | NCBI WGS metagenome assembly UBJH01 (sample SAMEA4703186, study PRJEB27089) | metagenome | reverse complement strand
GTCGGCCCTAAACAGGTTAGGCCGGTCTAGCCAATTGTAGTTAGCCCCAAAGAGATGCACCAATGGACGTTCAGCAGGGCACAAAAACGATCCAAAGCCTGATGCGGTCGTGGAAGGCTGGCGACATCCAGCTTCCACCTTTCCAGCGTCCGTACGTCTGGCAGATCCGTAAGACCCTCAATTTGCTGGATTCTCTCTATCGGCGATACCCAATTGGTGCGATCTTCCTTTGGAGGCCATCGGGCAAGAGTAAGCTTCGGCCAAAGCGCCGGGCGGATGGGAACAATCGAACGGACTTCACGCACTACGTGATAGATGGCCAGCAGCGCCTGACAAGCCTGGCCGCAGCCTTCGGCTTGTCCGAAATGTACCATCAATCCAACAGGCGAAGTCTGGAATGCTCGGTAGAGCTGACCACCGAGGACAGCGACCGCGATGGAATCCGTCTTACGCGGTTGTTTCATTCGCCAGCCAACAAGAACGAACGCGATGGCCCGTCGCTGAAGGACGCGCCAACCCGCATTCCCCTCCGTGACCTTGAGGGTGGCTGGCCTTTGGATCGGTTGCGCGAGCGAAAGAAGATGGAGCTTAAGGAAGCAGGCCACACCAGCAAGCAGATTGAGGAAGCGACGAAGCGGATAGACCGGGCGGCTCAGATGCTGGAGCGACCCGTTCCTGTCTTCACTATCGAGGACGCCACGGACGACGAGGTCGTGGCGATGTTCAAGCGTCTGAATGGTGGCGCTGGCTTGCGACGTGGCGACATTCAGGCGGCGGACCTTGGGAGTGGACCGTCCGTTGCTGTGCTTGAGAAAATGCGCGAGTTTGTTGGCGAACACGATGGGAAGGGACGAGCCGCTCAAATTGGCTTCAATTTCGGCTTTGCATTTCGGGCCTTGGTCGTTTTCCACACCGGAAATGCACAGTTCGGAAAGGACCCAAAAGAGGATTGGGCGCGACCGCGTGCGGGACGGAACCTCATGGAATCCTGGCGGCGGGCTCAAAAAAGTCTCGAAAAGGCGATCGAATTCGTGGACGTAGAGCTTGGATGGTCGCGCCGCGGCCTCTTACCCTCCGCCAACGCCCTGATCCCAATCGCGGTGGCTCTCGACAAGGCCGGAAACAAGATCACCAAGCGAGATAAGCTGAATTACACCCGGTGGCTATGCTTGACTGCGCTTCGGAGTATCTTTGGTGGTGCTGTAGAGACAAAGATCAACGAATTCATCCGCCAAGTAAACAAACCCGGCGGCGTTCCCTCAGAGCGATTGCTGGGCGCGCTCTCAAAAACCAATCGCGGCCGTGTGAAGGCTTCAGAGCTTTTGCAGGAGGGAACTTCCCTGTGGGGTGGTGGTACACAGGTCCTGTTGGCGTACCTCGTGCAGGCGAGGGCGAGGGATTGGGTGGAAGAGCAAGCCCCTCCGCGACTTGGCGAAACAGGGCATGCCTGGGTCCCGTACAGGCAACTTATCAGTCCATCACTTGCTTCCGCGCGGACTCGCCGAGTCCCGGGAGGCGACAGCTGCCGAGGTCAACTGCATCGCCAATTACGCGATCATCAGTGGCGATCTAAACTCAACACTCAACGACGTGGCACCCGAGGACGTATTTGGTAATCGCTTGGCGCGCGGCCAGTTGAGTCGCGCCGAGGTGCAACTCTTCGACAAGCGCGCTATCGATCTGCTAGTGAATCATGGTTACGATGTGTTTCGTCGGGACCGAGCAAAAAGGCTCGCAGTAGTTCTCAACAAGTGGCTTAAGGTCGGCGGCTGAGGGTGCATGGGCTAACCAGTCGCTGAACTTGACCGGGGCCGCATTCTGGTTTCGCGCGACATCAAGCTCTTGCAGCGGACCCGGTCAAGTTAGCTTGGGCTGATGCAATGCTTCGCTGCCTAGTGGACGGCACGCTTCCGCTTGTGGCAGAAAGGTGCGGACGAGGCTAAGTATGGGGCACGAACGTGTCGGCTCGCTCCCTCAAACACAGCGCTGGCGCGCCGTCGTCGAGCACATGGCGGGAGGGGATGCATCGCCAGAGCGGACGCTCGAACTCGCGGACCTAACCATTGGCAACGTCCGACGTCGATTCGAAGGCCTGGCCGATGAGGACAGTATCCAGGCCGCTTTTAAGCTTCTCGTGGCCTTGCCCGTCGCGAGTCGAAGCACGAGTCCAGAGCAAGCACTAGAAGCAGCCTTTGGCATCAGGCTTGACGATCAACCATCTCCCCTCGCGCTAGCGAAAGCGTTCCAGCACTCGCTGCCACTATTTCCAACCACCGAGAAAGCAGACCTAGCTGCCAAGGCACTCGCCGACGCACTCTGTCAGTTCACGGCGGACCCAAAGTTCACGCAGGGGCATCTTTTCGGCACGACCCATTGGGACACATGGCGGCAGGCTGATACGGCGGCAGGTTTCTGCGACTTATCACGGCTCTACTTCTCCAATCTGACGGAAAGATATCTTCGATACTTTCTGGACCGCGAAGCATCCGCGGCGCTCGGCGATCCGATCCGTGTTGCCGAGTTTCGTGATCAGTTGCGCGCTACGGTCGACGCCGTGTCGCAGCATGCCTTCGAAACATCGAAGATAACGCAGTCCTTTGCGGCTGGGTGGTTCCAAAAGAACGCGAAGCAGGGCATGCCGCGACCGGCGCAGATCCGCGCGTTTCTGTCCTTTGCGCTACACAAGATTCGCGAAGAACTCCGGCGCGAAGCGGAGCACGCATGAAGCGCCGCCCCCACGTAGTCCTATGCAACGCGGCGTCAAGGAAGGACATCCCGCCGAAGCACCGCCGGAACACGGCTACTCTCGCGCTCAGCTACTACGACGCAAATGATCCTGGGTGCGCCAGCGTGGAAATCGGACTCCCGCAGTTCGTGACGAGTCTCCTTCACTTGCCACATAGAGTGCTTGATCTCCTTGAGATTGCGGCGTACATCTTTTGCGCGGACCGATCAATCTCGCGTGGCGCAAAGGACCTCGTCGAGTACGACGCATGGGGGCGTGACGTGCACTACGTGATTCGCGTTCGAGATCACGCGTTCTGGTGCCGCCCAGACGTCGCGGCGTGCTTGACCCGGGCCGTCACATGGGCAACCGGCGACCGGAGCCATACGTTTACCTTCGTAGCTGGCCACACGACTCCCGCAGCGGGTCTCTTTGATTCCGCAGAAATTCAATTCGCACTACATCCCAACGCCGAAATTGCTCTGTTCTCCGGCGGGATTGATTCGTTGACTGGAGCGGTGCAATACCTTGAGCGCGGCACCGGGCACATTTGTCTTGTGAGTCATAGATCGAGTGCAGACGTCCAAAGCACCCAGACATTGTTATTGGCAGCGCTCAGCCGGCGGTACCCGGGACGAATCCATCCCTACCATTTCACGGTTCGACTCAAAGGAAAACGAGCCGCCGAAGAAACACAGCGTTCACGCTCCTTTCTCTTCTGCGCAATCGCTTACGCACTGGCTGTTGCGTCAGGGAAGGACGATTTCACGATTTATGAGAATGGAGTTACCAGCCTGAACCTCCCGAAGCGTGAGGGAATGGGGCTCGGACGCGCGAGTCGAACAACACATCCACGGACGATTCGGTTCTTCGAGGACGTCTTGAACCTCGTTCATGGTCGTCCAGTGCTGATCGCGACACCTTTTTTCTGGAAGACGAAAACCGATGTCCTTATGATACTGAAAGAGAACAGCGGCTCACATCTGCTCGATACTACGGTATCCTGCACACGAACCTTCGAGAACACGGACAAGAAGACGCACTGCGGCGGGTGCTCGCAGTGCGTCGATCGGCGTTTTGCAGCAGCGGCCGCGGGTCTGGCCGACCAAGACCATCCCGGACTGTACACTAAAGACTTCATCAACGATCCCATCGAGGATGGGGAGGCGCGCAGTCTTGTGGTTGACTACCTTGCGCAGGCGAAGGACTTCGCAACGTCATCGGCGGACAAATTTGCTCGCGCGTACCTGAGCGAACTCGCGACGATTGAGGATCACATTCGAGACGTACCGCGGTCCGAACGCCTTGCGCGCATCCACGAGCTATGTAGGCGTCATGGACAGCAGACGATGCACGCCGCCAGCGTGATCAACGACCCCGCGCGTGATGTGAAGGCAGGAACGGTTCCGGAAATGATCAGCGCGCGCGCGTATTTGAAAACGCCGATTGCGCGCCTCGTTGAAGATGTCTGTGGACGCCTATTGCGCGGAATTCCTCTAATATTTGCGCGTCAGAAGCCAACTGATGAGAACGACTTTAACGACAAGATCGATGGGTTGTTGAATGGATTTCGCGCCGAGTTCGAACGCGAGCATCCGTGTGCGTCGTTTGCGCGGGCGAAGATGATCCCCGACCATCTGGACGTAACGCGGCACTTCCTGCTGGAATCGAAGTATCTCCGTGGCGCAACGACTCCAAGTAAGGCGACGGATGGCCTCGCGGCCGACTTGTTCAAGCTGCCGCCGGAGTTCTTCAAGTTGCTGGTTGTCTACGATCCGGGGAGGGCGATAGTGGACGACGATGACTTCCGGTCCGCGTTCGAGTCAAGGGGCAACTGCCGCGTGCTGGTTCTCCGATGACGGACATCGTTCAGCTTCCCCGAAACTCAGCGGCGATCCGGGCAGCGTGCGCCCGGACGACAGCCAAACTAGGGCTTGCAGGCCGACGGTCGCCCTTTCTCGCTTCGCTCGGTCGCGGGTCCGCCCGCCGCTGACCCGCAACATCGTTTGGGTACAGCAGCCGGTAGCCGCTCAAGTCTCGGTCTTGCCAGCACTCGAAATCGCCTCAGAGCGCCCGGCAGACTTCGGTGATCACGCTTCGGCCGGTCCCCTCGACGCCCAGGGCCTCAATGAGCGCCGCTTCGATATCCCGCTGACTCATCCCCTTGACGTAGAGCATCGGGATCATCTGCAGCAGCCGGGCCGATCGCTTCCCGATCGCCTGCAGCCAGATCGACTCGAAGGGCTCCAGCGTTTCGCGGACCTGGGGGACCTGCAGCTCGATCGTCCCCTCGGCCAGATGCACCCGCTTCGGTTCGTAGCCATTCCGATGTCCCCGGAGGGCGCCATCCGTCGATCGCGTATACCAGCTCCGTCCCAGAAACCGCTCCACCTCCTCCTCCAGGGCCTTCTGCAGCAGCCACTGCGCGCCGCGGCGGGCCGCCTCCCCGAGCGGATCGGTACTCGTGATCAACGCCTGCGGCAGCGCTTGCTCCAGCTTCTGACTCGGTGGTACTCTCTTCGCCATGGTGTAGCCTCCTTGTCTGGGGTATCGGCCGATACCCCTGGTGGTTGTGTGGTGATGACTTGGAGGTTACACCATCTTGCTTTTTACAGGAACTATATGCCATGACCCATCGTGTGCCGCCACCCCTCCAGCGGGTCTTGACAATCAACCACTATAGAACCATAATGGTTCCATATTGAACCTATGCGGAGGATCGCCATGCCGACGATTACGGTCAAAAATATTCCCTCAGAGGTGTATGAATTGCTCAAGCAGGCTGCTGCTGCGAATCGCCGCAGCATCAATAGCGAAATTATCACCCAGATCGAACGTGGCGTGCGGGGTCGGAAGCTCGACCCGGAAGTCCTGCTCGGGCGTGTCCGCCGGTTGCGTCGCAGTACCCGACACCATCCCATTACACAGCGGGCATTCAACCTCATCAAGCGCGCGGGCCGCCTATGATCGTTGTAGATACTAATCTCATCGGCTATTTGTATCTCGAAAGCAAGCACTCCCAGCAGGCGGAACACGTTCTGCGCCAGGATGCGGACTGGGCCGCGCCGTTGCTGTGGCGAAGTGAATTCCGGAATGTGCTGGCCGGCTATCTTCGCAAGCAGTGGCTGTCGCTGGAAGAGAGTCGACGATTGATGGGCGAAGCGCTCCAGATGATGGAAGATCGAGAATATGAGGTGGATTCGGACCGGGTACTACGATTGGTCGCCGACAGCACATGCTCCGCGTATGATTGTGAGTTTGTCGCACTCGCTCAGGAATTAGGGACCTTTCTGGTCACGTTGGATAAGGAAATCTTGAACGACTTTCCTGCGGTAGCGGTGTCCGTCGATACATTCCTCAAGTTTCAAACCTAAGGCGGCTATCAAACGTCGCAGCGGGCCGTTGCCTAGGTAAGTATTACGGGGAGCATTAACTAGATTGCACTCTTGCACAACATCTCCAGCAACTTCCCCCTTTAAAAAGGGGGACTGAGGGGGTTTTCCCGATCGTTCAAATCCCCCCTTACCCCCCTTTGCTAAAGGGGGATGCAAGCTATTTTATGCTCCGAGTAATAATAGGGACAGCAACTATTTAACATGTTATTCAGATCGTCGCCCCAGTAAGGGATAAAGGCCAGGATCCCGTTGAGTCCGACGCCGACTCGAAGCGACCATCTAGAGGCTCCTTGGGAGCCGAACGTGAGGTACCAGAGTGTAGGTTGGTACTCACAGGAACCGCGCCTGCCGACGAGTGCGGAGTAGATTACACCCCTGTAATATGCGCTTCGTAGCTCTCTCCTTTATGGGCTGCCACCTTCGTCTCAACGGATAGCCCACTCCTGATATCTGGGCAGCACAGCCTATCTAACGGTCGAGCGGCTCTCACCCTGCGCCACCTCTAAGTCTCCACACCCAACTACAGGGGGACAAGAGGGAATCCGATGACACCAGGCTACGAGTAGGATTTCTCTTAATCGGCGAGCCATTCGCGAAGCCTGGCGTGGATTTCATCGCGAACGCGACGGAACTTCTTCAGTTTGTCTTCATCTGTGCCGGTGGCCTGAGAAGGATCGTCGAAGCTCCAGTGGATGCGGGTCGTTCCTCCGGGAAACATCGGGCATCGTTCGTTGGCGTTATCGCAGACCGTGATTACGTAGTCCCATGGCTGGCCGAGGAATACGTCGATAGTCTTGGAGGTATGCCCGCTCAGATCGATGGCAACCTCGCCCATAGCCCGAATCGCAAGCGGGTGAACGCGAGTCGCCTCGGTTCCGGCGCTGGCCACTTCAAAACGCTCGCCGGCGAGCGCGCGAAGGAGACCTTCAGCCATCTGGCTCCTGGCCGAGTTGTGCGTGCAAAGAAACAGGACTCGCAGTGTGGTCATGTAGTTCCTCTCAGTGTGGGACGCTGACTATAGATCGCTGAAAAGCATCCGGAAGGGGTCCACAACATAGCCAAGCAGAGATCTTGCTGAACATGGTCAGGCCCGTCGGCCGATGGGCCGCTTGGCCGGTTCGATGATCGGGATCGTTATGGGTTCGGCAAACCAGTGGCGTGTGCGATTACAGATCAAGCAGACGGAGAGCATGACCGGCACCTCGACGAGAACCCCAACCACTGTGGCTAATGTTGCGCCAGAGGTGAGGCCAAAGAGCGAGATGGCGGTGGCAACGGCCAGTTCAAAGAAGTTGCTGGCACCGATTAGCGCGCCAGGGGCCGCGACCGAGTGTGGGACACGGAGCCGCCACGCCAACCCGTACGCCAACCCTGAGTTGAAGTAGACCTGGATAAGCAGAGGGATGGCGATGAGCACGATGTGCGAGAGCTTACCCAGGATCACCTCCCCCTGGAAGGCGAAGATGATGACGAGGGTGGCCAGGAGGGCCACAATAGTGACCGGCTTGAGCCGCGCAAGAAAAACGCCCTCGAACCACGCGGAACCATGAGTCCGGAGGAGGGCCGCGCGGGAGGCAGCCCCGGCTACAAGAGGGATGACGATATAGAGCAGGACCGAGTAGAGCAGTACGTCGTACGGCACCGTGATGTTCGAGACGCCCAGGAGAAAGATCACGATGGGCGCAAAGGCGAAGAGCATGATGAGGTCGTTCAACGCCACCTGGACCAGTGTGTAGGCCGGGTCGCCGTCAGTCAGATAGCTCCAGACAAAGACCATGGCCGTGCACGGGGCAGCCGCCAGGATGATGGTCCCAGCGAGGTACTGATCTCCGAGCGAGGGACCGATGATCCCGGCAAAGAGGTGCTTGAAGAAGAGCCAGCCGAGGAAGGCCATGCTAAAAGGCTTGACCAACCAGTTGACGAACAGGACGATCAGGATTCCCTTCGGTCGCCGCCCGACGTCCCTGATGGCAGAGAAGTCGATCCGCAGCATCATTGGGTAGATCATCAGCCAGATCAGGATCGCAACCGGGAGGTTGACGTGACTCACCTCCATCCGGCTTAAGGCGCCAACCAGTCCGGGGCTGATCTTCCCGATGGCGATGCCCGTCACGATACAGAGCGTCACCCAGACAGAGAGGTAGCGTTCGAAGACGTTCAGCCGCGTTGCAGCTGTGATGTCCTGCCCGCTCATATTGGCCTCCTGTTACTCACATCAATATTTATTGATGCATGAGCGCTAAAAAAAAGTCACTCGCACCGGTTCGATACCACGAGCGAGCCACGACCCCTCTTCGGCTTGATTGAACCGATGAATTCCTCCAACTCCGCAATCGCCTCTGAGTTCAGTGAGTAGTAGACCCACCGCCCCTCCCGTCGGTCACGTAGAATGCCGACGTCCTTGAGCGTCTTCAGATGAAAGGAAAGGAGTGACTGGGCCGTCCCGAGTATGCCGCTGAGGTCACAGACGCACTGCTCGCCGTCACACAGGCGCTCGATGATCTGCAGGCGCGTCTCATCGGCCAACGCATGGAACCGACGCACGGCCTGCTCGACACCCTTTGAAATCAGAGATGGCATACGACTAATATATCAACATCTATTGATTTGTCAAATTCTTGGATTTGTCGAGATGTTCAAGAAGGTAATACGGAACTTTCCGGTCTGGCCGGCAGCAGGCAAACGAGCGGCGTTGATTCAGTCACGAGGCTTCAGGGTCGGCTGCGGCGATCGGGAGCGTGAAGCGAACTGTGGTCCCTTGGTTTAATTGGCTTTCGATGAGTAGCTCACCACCATGCGCCTTGACCAGGTGCTTGACGATGGCTAAGCCAAGTCCTGTCCCACCCATCTCTCGAGAACGGGCCCTGTCCACCCGGTAGAACCGCTCCGTGATCCTGGGCAGATCCTGCGACGGTATTCCGACCCCCGTGTCTTTCACCGCGACTTCGACTGCCTCGCTGAGGCTCTGGTTGTCAGGCTTCAGGCTTCGGGTGTCGGATTCTAAACCTTGAACCTCGAACCTTGAACCTCGAACAATCTTCGCCGTGACCGTCACTCGCCCGCCCTTTGATGTAAACTTGAAGCCGTTGTCCAGGAGGTTGATCAGGACCTGCGCGATTCGGTCGCGGTCGGCCATGACGCGCGGTAGATCATCGGGAAGCTCGGTCCGAAGTTCGATCTTCTGCTTGGTCGCCTGCGGTCCGTAGATAGCCATGACATTGTGCACCACCTCGGCAAGGACTGTCGGTTGCCGATGAAGCGTCACCTTTCCCAATTCAAGATTGGAGAGATCCAGCAGGTCGTCCAGGAGCCGACCCAAACGTTCGGTGTGCTTGTGGATTACCTCGAGGAACGGGCGGGCATGCTCCCGATCCTCGAGCGCTCCTTCCAGGAGGGTCTCCAGGTATCCTCTGACTGAGGTAAGGGGGGTGCGGAGCTCATGAGAGACGTTGGCCACAAACTCCGTACGGGCCGCCTCCAGGCGACGGAGTTCGGTCACATCGTGCATTACCCACAGTGCGCCTGCTGATCGTTCGCTGCCCTTGAGGGGAGAGGCGTGCACTTGAAGCACCCGCTGCACCGGGATAAAGATATGAAGCTCCCGAGGAGCGAAAACCCCCTCCCTGAGGGTTTGATTCAAAAGATCCAACATCTCCTTATTACGAATCACCTCGAGAAATGGCCTGCCCTCCGCCACGACCGACGAGATGTTGAAAAGCCGGCAGGCGCTGGCGTTGATAAAAAGAATCCGATTCATCCCATCAACCGCCAGCACCCCCTCTACCATGCTGTCAAGGATGGCAGCCCCCTTCGTCCGCTCCTCTTCCAGTGCGGCGAGACGGTCTTCCAGCCGCTTTGCCATCAGATTCAGGGCGTTCCCTAACTGGCCAATTTCATCGGAAGAAACCGCGGAAATCTTGCGGGAGAAGTCCCCATCAGCCATGCGGCGAGCGACGGCCGTCATCTCGGCGATGGGACTGGTCACCTGACGGGCGAAGAGGAAACCTAGGACCGCCGCTGCAGCCAGGGCAATCAGGCCCCCAATGATGAGTGTTTGTCTGAGTAACGTAAGATCATCCCTGAGATCAGAGAGCGGCATTGCAACGCGGAGGACCCCAGCGATTACTCCATTCTGTCGCAGGGGGATGGCCAGATACAGCATCTTGACGCCGAGGGTGTCGCTTCGACGAAGAACACTCCCCACACCATCGGAAATGGCAGCCTGGACCTCGGGGCGGCGTAGGTGATTGTCCATCAGCGCGACCTGTTCGAGTGTCCTCTCGGAATCCGCGAGGACTCGGCCTTCCGCCTCGATCACCGTGACTCGGGTCGCGACCTGCTGAGTAAGGCGTTGCACCAGCCTCTGAAGTTGCTCGGCATCTCGGGAGAGGAGGACGGGATTTACCTGGTTACTCATGAGGTGAGCCTGGGCCTGCAAGCTTGCCTTCAACCGATCGATCGGGGTGCGCTCGAGCGAGGAGTAGAGATAGACGCCGGCGACGGCGACGATGACGAGCACTAGGAGGAGATACGTGCCGATCAGCTTGCGCTGAAACCCGCCTTCGATCCGTGCCATCCTTACTGTTCCGCCGATCAGGAGTCCTGATTAAACCGGTACCCGACGCTCTTGACGGTGACGATGCGCGCAGCCTCCGGCCCCAGCTTCTCCCGGAGGCGCCGGACATGGACATCGACGGTGCGGGATTCTATCTCGGAGGCTCGCTCGTATCCCCAGACACGGTCCAACAGGTATTCCCTGGTCAGGACACGGCCCTTGGCCAGGACGAGGGCCTTCAAAAGGTCGAACTCCTTCGGTGTCAACTCAACGGCCCGCTTGCGGATCGTAACAGTATACCGGTCGAGATCGATCTCAAGGCTGCCGGCCTTCACAATCTCTCCACCCTGGACCTCTTCGCTTCTGCGAATCAGGGCCTTGACCCTGGCCACCAGCTCCTTGGGGCCGAACGGCTTGGTGAGATAGTCGTCACCGCCCAGTTCAAGCCCTAGGACCTTATCGGTCTCCTCCGCCTTGGCGGTCAGCATCAGGATCGGCAGGCGCGCGGTATCGGGTTCTTTACGGAGCCGACGGCAGACGTCCAACCCGCTCAGATGCGGCAGCATCAGATCCAGGACCAGCAGGCTCGGTCGCTCACGCTTGACCAGTTCCAAGGCCTGAAGGCCATCATGTGCCTGAAGGACACGAAATCCCTCGCGCTCCAGATGGTACGCGACCAGGGCGGTGATATCTTTTTCGTCGTCGACCACAAGAACCTTCATGACTGTGCCTCCAGCCGGGTCATCAGCATTACGTGGTTAGGGTGGGCGGTGATATGTCCGATAATAGTCTCGTTTGTGGGAAGGCCGCAAGCGGTTTTCCTTGATCGTCGCCTGGTGATTGCGCTTGACCTGATGGACGAACGGTAGTAAATATACCGATATGTTTATGCATGCATATCGAGGGTGATCAATGCAACTTGAGGTGAAGTCAAAGACCTGGCTGGAGGCAGACGGCAAATTTATTATGGGGGAGCACGGCATTGCGCTCCTCGACGCGATCGATGAGCTTGGATCGATCCAGCACGCGGCGAGGCGGGTAGGGTGGTCCTATCGGCGCGCGTGGGGATATCTCAAAACGATGGAGCGACACGCCGGCGTGTCGATTCTGGTCATCAGTCATGGAGGAACCGCAGGCGGCGGGACGCGGCTCACACCGCAGGCGCGCAAGCTCCTGCGGGAGTATAAGCGATTACAAAAAACATTGCGGGCAACCATACGACAGAAATCGCGCCTACTGTTTTCGTACTAACAGCCCGTGCGGCGTCGCCGCACAACGGCCTACCAAACCCCCCCAACCCCCCTTTGGTAAAGGGGGCGCAGATGATCCCTTTCTCCCCCTTTGGGAAAGGGGGATCGAAGGGGGTTTGTCCGAGGCTGACGGCTGAGTGCTGATTGCTGGCCGTTGTTTTCAACGGGAGGAGGTGGGGAGGATGGAGATGAGCGCTCGGAATCAATTGCCTGGGACCATTAAGAAGGTCAAGGTCGGAGCCGTGATGGCCGAGGTGGTCCTGAAGGTGGGGGATCAGGAGCTGGTCGCGGCTATCACCAGCGGCTCGGCCAAGCGGATGAAATTGAAGGTGGGTGATAAAGTCTTCGCCGTCATCAAAGCCACCGAAGTCATGATCGCCAAGGAATAGCGAGAGACGATGAGAATCATGGGTGAGAGATGGCTGAAGAGCGCTTGCAAGCGCTTTGTTGTGGGTCTGGCGACGCTTGGCATTCTGCAGATCGCGTTGCTCTGTAGTGTCCAGGCCGCAAGCCAGATTGTCATTTTGGCGACGACGACCAGCACGCAGGATTCGGGCCTGCTTGACGTTGTGGTCCCACTGTTTGAAAAGCGAACTGGCTACGTAGTGAAAACGATTTCTGTCGGAACCGGTCAGGCACTTGCCTTGGGCGGTCGGGGCGAAGCCGACGTCGTTCTGGTGCATGCGCCCGAGGCTGAGAAGAGATATGTGGCCGATGGGACGCTCATCAACCGTCAGTTTGTCATGCACAACGATTTCATCATTGTTGGCCCAGAGTCCGATCCGGCTCGGATCCGTGGTCTTCGGAAGGCGAGTGATGCACTCCGCAAGATTGCTGAGGCGAAGGCGGCGTTCGCCTCGCGCGGCGATAACTCCGGGACACATCAACTCGAACGACGCCTCTGGAAGGAGGCGGGGTTGGATCCCAATGGCGACTGGTATCTGCAATCGGGCCAGGGGATGGGGCAGACCCTTGGGATCGCGTCTGAGAAGCGGGCCTATACCCTTGCCGACCGTGGAACCTATCTCGCTTTGAAAAAACGCCTCACCATGGATATCCTGATCGAGCGGGACCCATCGCTCCTGAATATCTACTCGGTCATGGAGGTCAGTTCCGCCAGGTTCCCGAAGGTGAACACTGCGGGCGGAAAGGCGTTCGCTGAGTTCATGGTCTCGCCGGCAGCCCAGGAGGTCATCAAGAGTTTTGGGGTGGAGAAGTTCGGTGAGCCGCTGTTTTACCCGGATGCCGGTAAATACGAGGAGGAGATTGGACGCTGAATAGAGTGCAAGCCTGAACAGTACTCGAAAATGACAAGGGGCGTTCAGCTCACCCGGCCAGGTCGATACTGAACGCCCCGGGGACACGAGGCGGTCTCCCGCCCCAACGCCCATTCTATTTCCCCACCGATTGCAATCAATGTCAAGAGGAAAAGAGGCGCGAGGCGGGACCGTCTTCACCAGGATTTCCAGTCATACGATCGATGACAGGGAGGAGACGATGCAGCGCGCGCTCATAGCAGCAAGCTTGGCAATCTGGCTGGTGTGGGGTACTGGCGTACCGAGGGTGTTTGCCGCCGATCGGTTGAGCGAACTGGCGCAGCAACTTGAGAGTCAGAAGCAGGCACTCGAAGCTCAGAAGCGGATCATTGAGGCGCTTCAGCAGGAGGTCAACACCCTGAAACAAGGGCAAACCCACCAACAAACCCTGGAGCGTGAGGTAGAAGGTCTGAAACAGGCCCAGCAGGAGAACCAAAAGCTCAAGCGGGAGGTGGAGCAGATCAGGGTTGCGGCGACACCAAAGTTCGATGCCGGTTTCAAGAATTGGCAGCCCTATATCCGATCGACAGACGGCAATTTCACCCTCAATCCGGTCGGCCGCATCCAGTTCGATTATCGTAATTTTGAGGACGGCAATAGGCGTAACCTGGACGGTACCGAACTGACCAACAGATTTCTGATCAGGCGGGCCAGAATCGGCCTTGCCGGGACGTTCTACAAATACTATGACTTCTTCGTCGAGGCCGACTTCGGACAGGGGGCGTCCGGCCGGGACGGTAATGTCGTGCTCACGGACGGCTTTCTCGATATCCACTACTGGCCCGAACTTCGACTTCGAGCGGGGCAGTTCAAGGTGCCGTTTGGCTATGAGGAGCTGTTCTCGGACAATAACCTCGACTTTGTTGAGCGATCGGTCGCGGACAATCTTGTTCCGTCCCGCGACATGGGCGCGATGGTACATGGCTCAGCGTTCGACGGCAGTGTCAGCTACGCGCTGGGAGGTTTCAACGGCTCTGGCCAGAACAAACGCGACACCAACGATTCAAAGGACATCGTTGGCCGGCTCGTCCTGGCGCCGTTTAAGAAAGCTGAGCTGCCGTGGCTCAAGAATCTGCAGGTGGGAGGCGACGTCGCGTGGGGCGACGAGGACAGCGGTCAGAGCCTGCAGGGTAAAACTGATGCGCAGTTTGTCTTCTTTCGGTCTATCCCTACGCGGGGCGATCGACTGCGCTATAGCGGCGAAGCAGCGTACTACTACGGGCCGTTCACGATGTACGGCGAGTATATCCAGACGCGGGAGGAGCGAAAAGGGTTGGGGACCGGAGGAAGCGATCTGCGCGATCTGTACGGCCGGGGCTGGTACGTGACGATGACCTATATGCTGACGGGCGAGACTAAAGTTCCCGGGCAGCCGGTTATCCCAACCCGGTGGGCTTCGCCGGTGGGACCTGAGAAAGGTTGGGGAGCCTGGGAACTCGCGGCCCGCTTTGAACAGCTTGATTTTCGCGCAAAAGACATTATGGGCAACCGGGTCAATGCCGTGACGGCCGGCGTGAACTGGTACCTTACACCAAACGTAAAGTGGATGGCCAACTTTGTTGAGAACTGGTTTTCGAATGAGCGGGGCACTCCGTTTAGTTTTACCAATCCCAACAACACGCGGACAACCGCATGGGAGGTCCTCACGCGGTTGCAACTGTGGTTCTAAGACGCCAGGCGCCCTTATAGGCGAGGGGCCCGGGAAGGAGCATGAGTAAGATGGCAAAAAAGCGTTTCACGGTGATCACGGCCCGGACGCTCACGCAAGGCCAGGCGATGCACGTCGGAAAGGAGTCGAAAGAGTATGTGGACGAGATCTCTACGGCGCGAATGAACCTCAAAGACTTCGAGGCACTCGAACTGTGTGACGGCGATCGCATTCGTTTGGCCACCGAGCATGGCTCGACTGTGCTGAAATGTGCGAAGGGTGATGTGCCCCAGGGGATGGTGTTCGTTGCGTATGGGCGACTGATTAATCCGATTGTCGGCCCTGATACTCAAGCGACCGGGATGCCGGACTATAAGGGTATCGAGGCGGAGGTGGAGCGCTATGTCTGAGAGTGTGGTCACAAATGATGTTAAAAAGGTAGAGGTCTTTACCGGTGTAACCTGCCCATTCTGCGGCACGGCGTGCGACGATATAGAGATCCGTGTTGAGGATGGAAAAATTACGACAGTCAAGAACGCCTGCGCCTTGGGCAAAGCGACGTATATGCACTATCAAGAGGACCTGGCGACGCCACGGATTCACGGACAACCCGCGACCATCGAGCAGTGTATCGATGCGGCCGCGGAGATCCTGGCCAAAGCCAAGTACCCCTTGATCTATGGCCTGGACTCGACCGAACTGAGCGCCCAGCGGAAGGCGATCCAGTTGGCGGAGCTGATCGGCGCCAACATCGACCACACATCGTCGGTCTGACACGGACCAGGTCTGCAGGGTCTGCAGACAATCGGTCTTCCGACGTGCACCGTGGGAGAGATCAAGAACAGGGCGGATCTCGTGATCTACTGGGGATCGAATCCGGCAGAGGCGCATCCGCGGCATCCAAGCCGCTATGCCGTAACGGCCAAGGGGCTCTTTACCCCTCTGGGGAAAAAAGAGCGGACGATCGTGACGGTTGATGTAAGGCCGACTGCCTCGGCCCGGATGGCCAATATCGCCTTCCAGATCAAGCCGAACTCCGACTATGAGGTTCTTTCCGTCCTGTTGGCGCTGGTGAAGGGTCACGAGTTGGATTGCCGTGAGGTGGGTGGGGTGGCGATCGAGGAATGGAAGGTGCTGGTAGACAAGATGAAGCAGTGCAACTTCGGGGTCATCTGTTGGGGGATGGGCATTACCATGAGCCGGGGGAAGCACTTCAATGCTATCGCCATCCTGAAACTTGGCCAGGAGCTGAACCGATTCACGAAGTTTTCCGGTATGCCGATGCGGGGTCATGGCAACGTGGTGGGTATCCAGCAGGTACTGACCTGGCAGACCGGCTACCCCATGTCCGTCAACTTCAGCCGGGGCTATCCGCGATACAACCCCGGGGAGTTTTCGGTTGCCGACCTCGTAGGCCGCAAAGAAGTAGACGCCGCCATGGTTATCGCAGCGGATGCCGTCGGTCATCTTCCGGGCAAGACGTCGGAGTATCTTCAGTCGATCCCGCTCATTGCTATAGACCCCAAAGAGAGCGACACGACGAAGGTGGCCGCGGTCGTGATTCCCGTGGCACAGGCCGGGGTGGCTGCCGCCGGCATGCAGTATCGGATGGATCATATCCCGCTCAAGCAGAAGAAGGTGGTCGACTCGCCCTGGCCCACGGATCGGGAGGTCCTGGAGCAGATCATTGCAAAGGTTGTCGCGAAGAAACATGGTGGGAACGGTGTGCCCGTAGCCTGACCGAAAAGGAGGAGCGTGCAGAATCAGCCGAGCGCCTGATCTCATCTACGCATCGGTTGCGTTCTGAGGCGCATTTGACCTATACTGGGTCAGAATGCTGCAGGGCGACCGAGAGATAGTCCGGCGGAGTTGGAGTTGGGTGGTGGGCCTTCTGGTGTTCGCCGCGCAACTCACCAACGCATCTGCAGCGTCGAGCACTGAACTGCTGGTATCGGCTGCGATCAGCCTGAAAGAGCCCCTGCAGGCAATCGGCACCCGCTTTGAACAACGTTATCCGGACGTCAAGGTCGTGTTTAACTGGGGTGGGTCCGGCGCGTTGCAGCAGCAGATCGAGCACGGCGCGCCGGTGGATCTCTATATCTCCGCCGCGTCGAAACAGATGGATGAACTTGAAGCCAAGGGTCTTCTGCTCAATGACACCCGGCATACACTTGCTGCCAACCTCCTGGTCCTGATCAGATCTTCTGGCCTTCGATACGATCTCGCCTCCTTCAAAGATTTGATGAAATCTGAGATCAAGCTCATTGCTGTCGGCAGTCCACGAACCGTTCCCGCTGGAGAGTACGCGCAGATGGTCCTGACGAGTCTTGGGTTGTGGGATTCGTTGCAGCGGAAGCTGATCTTCACGGAGAATGTTCGTCAGGCCCTGGCCTATGTCGTGCGAGGCGAGGTAGAGGCCGCCCTTGTCTATGCGACCGACGCGCAAAGCGCGGGCGAATCGGTCCGGGTCATTGCCGTCGCGCCGGAAGGAAGTGCTCCATTAGCGCGCTATCCGATTGCTGTTATCAAAACCTCGCAGCAGCCCACTGTGGCGCGAGCCTTCGTAGACTTGGCGCTGAGCGAAGGCGGACAACAGATTCTGAAGGCTCACGGATTTCTATCGCCGCCGAACAGCCGAACGCACTCCTCGAGACGCGAGACCGATATTGTACAGAAGTAGATAGTGACAGTGATGATTCAGATTCCGCTGGCGCCTCTGCTCCTATCGATGAAGGTTGCCGGTCTTGCGACGGTAGCCGCGCTGGTGCTCGGCACACCGATCGCCTGGCTGTTGGCGCGAGGCCGCTTTCCAGGCAGGGCGGTTCTGGAGGCGATCGTTATGATTCCGCTCATCTTGCCGCCTACCGTCACCGGCTATTACCTGCTGCTGCTGATCGGCCGACAAGGGTTGCTGGGGCGTCTCATGGGGCAGTGGCTGAACATCGGCATCATTTTCACGTGGAAAGCTGCCGTTCTCGCCTCGACCATCGCTGCGCTGCCGCTGTTCATTAAGGCTACCCAAGGGGCATTCGAAGGGGTCGACCGCCGGATCGAAGATGCGGGCCGGACGTTCAAACCTGTCCTGATTGTGTTGTGCACGATCACCCTGCCGCTGGCGTGGCGGGGTATTCTGGCCGGATCGATCCTGGCGTTTGCTCGAGCCATGGGGGAGTTTGGCATTACGCTGATGATCGCCGGGAGCATCCCGGGACGGACCCAGACACTTGCCCTCGCGATTTATGATGCGGTTCAGGCGAATCAGCCCCAGGAGGCGAATGCCATGTCGATCCTGGCGACGGCTGCCGTCCTGCTGATTCTCGCACTAGTCGGACGCATGACGAAGGTCAGATACTGATGCTCGATCTTGCGCTCGACAGGCGGCTGCCGGGATTCCACCTCAGGACGCAACTTGTGATCGGCGACGGGATCACGGCATTGTATGGTCCATCGGGATCGGGGAAGAGTCTGACGCTCCTGGCCATTGCCGGCCTGATCAGACCGACCTCCGGGACGATACGCATCAACGGTCGGAGTGTCTTTGATGCGAACGCCGGTATCGATCTGGCGCCACACCTGCGACGTGTGGGTCTTGTCTTCCAGGAGTATGCCCTCTTTCCGCATAAGACGGTATCGGGGAATCTTTCGTTTGGGTTGCCTCGAGGGACGCCTAAGAGTAAAGCGGCCGACCGGGTCAACGAGACGCTGCATCTCCTGAGGCTGGATTCGTTTGCACAGCATTATCCGTATCAGCTCTCAGGCGGACAGCGGCAGCGCGTGGCTCTTGGACGCGCCCTGATTGGTTGTCCTGAGATCCTGTTGCTGGACGAGCCGTTCTCCGCCCTTGATCCTGCCGTCCGCGAGATGCTCCGCCAGGAGTTGCTTCAGATGCTGGCCGATTACCAAGGTACGATCCTGCTTGTGACCCACGATCTGCAGGAGGCCTATCTCATGGCATCCACCATCGCTATCATCGATGGCGGCAAGGTGCTCCAGATGGGAACTCGGGAAGAGGTGCTCCATCAACCGCGGACCCGGCGCGTGGCCGAGCATACCAGCGCGAAGAATATCTTGCGTGGTGTCGCCTGCCGCGACTCGGACGACACCTGGGATATCGTCTGGCGAGGGCACCATTTGCGGGCCGATGGCTCGGCGCCGTCGGCTGCTGGGGAGGTAGAATTCTGCATCCGACCGGAGGATGTACGGTTGGTATGGCCGGACAGGGTGGAACGGCGGGTCAACCTCCTGCGCGGCCGAATCGTCCATGAACTCGGGCGTGGTCTTGACTACCTGCTCTTTGTCAGCCTCACCGATGGGGGCGATCCCGGCAAGTACGACCTGGAAATCCAGGTTCGAAGCCGACTGTACGACCTGATGACACTGTATGTGGGAAAAGAGGTATGGCTGTCGTTACCGCCGGACCGTCTACGCCTGCTGGCCCCTGATGAGTGATGGTTGACCGTAGCTGCGTGGAGGATCGAGAATGGAGCTGATCTGGCAAGGTATCACGCAGGCTGTCCTACTGCTTCTTCACGGCGATCCGGAGGTGCTGCGGATCATGCTGCTGTCGCTGCAGATCTCCGGGATCGCGACCCTGCTCAGCCTGCTGATAGGCATTCCTATCGGCACCATCCTGGCCCTGAGCCGCTTTCCCGGGCGAGGCATCGCTATTAGCCTGGTCAATACTGGCATGGGCTTGCCGCCGGTCGTGGTTGGCCTCTTCGTGAGCATCTTTCTCTGGCGGAGTGGGCCGCTTGGCTTCCTGGAACTGCTCTACACACCCACCGCTATGATCCTTGCTCAACTGGTAATCGCCGCCCCGGTCGTGACCGGCCTCACGGTCGCCGCCATTCAGCAGTTGAACCCGCGACTACGCATGCAGCTTATGGGGCTTGGCGCATCGAGACTTCAGGTCGTCTGTCTCCTCCTCAAAGAGGCGCGGCTGCCGCTCCTGGCGGCGCTGATGGCCGGCTTCGGCGCAGTGATCTCCGAGATTGGCGCCTCCATGATGGTGGGCGGCAACATCTCCCGGCAGACGCGGGTGCTCACCACCGCCACTGTCCTTGAAACCAGCAGAGGGAATTTCGACATGGCGATCGCGCTTTCTCTCCTACTGATGCTTCTGACCTTTAGCGTGAACGTGACCCTCACCTGGATCCAGCAACGGGGGCGGACACCGTGAGCGGGCCGATACTCCGTCTCGAGAGCGTCAAGGTGGCATACGACGGTATGCTGGTCTGTGATACGCCGTTACTGGAGGTCCAGGAGGGCGAGACCTTAGCCGTCATCGGCCCGAACGGGGCCGGTAAATCGACACTGCTTCGGCTCCTCGGACTGTTGGAGCGCCCTACCGAGGGGCGCATCTTCTTCAGGGAGCGGCCGGTTCAGCCGTATGGCAATCTGCTGGCGGAGCGCCGCCGCATGGCGAGCGTCTTCCAGGAGCCGTTACTGACCAGCGGAACCGTGGAGGACAACGTGGCGCTTGGGCTCAGGCTACGGCGCATCGATTCCACCGACGTGAGGAGGCGCGTTCAGGAGAGCATGGCCACGCTTGGCATCGGGCATCTGGCTACACGGCGGACTCGGACCCTTTCGGGGGGTGAGGCTCAACGGGTCAGCCTGGCACGGGCCTTGGTTCTCGACCCCGAGGTGTTCCTGTTGGATGAGCCGTTCGCAGCACTCGATCCTCCGACCCGCGAGGGACTGCTGCTTGACCTCAAAGCGATTCTCGATAAACGACGGATTACCACGATCTTTGTCACCCACGATCGAAACGAGGCGTTGGCGCTGGGCGATCAGGTCGCCGTCATGATGGATGGTCGGGTGGTGCAGATGGACGTGCCTGAGCGGGTTTTTTCCGAGCCTGTCAACGAGGAGGTAGCCCGCTTCGTCGGCATTGAAACGATCCTCCGTGGCCATGTGCAGTCCGTCAACCAGGGGCTCGCCACTGTCGAGGTTCCGGGGTGGACCCTGGAGGTGGCCGAGCCGTTGATGCCTGGGGAGCGCGCACTGGTCTGCCTCAGACCGGAGGAGATTACGCTGTTCCCCCGCGGAGCAATCCTGACTACCTCCAGCGCGCGGAATCAGCTCTACGGCAAGGTGGTCCGCCATCTGCCGGCCGGCTCTACCTATCGGGTGACGATCGACTGCGGTGTCCCGATTGTGGCGACAGTGACGCGACAGTCGTGGGAGCAACTCGGCCTGGAGAATGGGGCCGAGGTGATTGCCGCATTCAAGGCTACTGCTCCTCATATCATTCGCTGCGTCTGACGATTTTTGTCCTTGACTTTCGTCCCATGTTTGGGTAGGTTAGAATCAAAATGGGATGTCCCTCACAACATATGCCCGCCTTGACATACGAGCAGTTCAGCCTGCCGACGCTGAGATACGCTCGTCAGTATGAGCCTTTCGACGTTGAGTTCCATTCAGTGACGAGACGCCGCCATCGCGGTCAAAATCCACCCGAGAGGAGGTAAAAGATGGAGGAGACGGAAGCACAACTCTTTGCTCGTCTCAGGGAGGAGAATCCGGAGTTCCAGCGACTGGCCGAGAAGCACCGGGAATTCGATCTGAAGATCAGTGAGTTGGACCGGATCTATTACCTGACGAGCGAGCAGGAGCGAAAGCGGAAGGAGCTACAGAAGCTCAAGCTGACAATAAAAGATCAGATGCACGTGATTATGAGTCAACACCAGCGCAATCACACGCCGGCCACGTCTCAAAAATGAAGCGGCTGACTCACGTCGACCGACATGGCCAAGCCCGCATGGTCGATATCACCGAGAAAGATGAAACCAGGCGGGAGGCCGTGGCCAGAGGCACCATCACCATGCAGCCAGGAACGCTTCGCATGATTGAGAAGGGGAGAGTTCCGAAGGGCGATGTCCTGGCGGCTGCCAGGCTCGCCGGGCTCATGGCGGCAAAAAGGGTGCCTGACCTCATTCCACTCTGTCATCCTCTCCTCCTTTCCAGCGCCGAAGTCGAGTTCACGCCGGTCGAGAAAGCGGGACGCCTGGACATCGAATCACGGGTCAAGGTCACGGGGCGAACCGGGGCTGAAATGGAAGCGCTGACGGCCGTGGCGATGGCGGCCCTGACCGTCTACGACATGTGCAAGGCGGTGGACAAGGAGATGGTGATCGGCGCAATCCGTCTGATCGGGAAGACAGGGGGGAAGAGCGGAGCGTATCGTCGGTCTGGCGAGAACGGAGCCGGAGTCTGAGAGACTCCCGCAAAGGATTCAGTACCCGAGCGCGCATACGGCACTGACGATGTCTTCAGGATTGAGGACAGCATTCGTTTATACCTCGCGGTTCCTGGAGTTCGACTACGGACCGGGGCATCCCCTTCGCAATGAGCGGCTTGGGCTCACCTACGACCTGATCAGCGCCTGCGAGTTACTGTCCATTCCTTCAACCTGCTCTGTCGAACCTGAACCCGCTACCGACGACGACCTTCTGGTCTTTCTGAAGCCAGACTACCTGAAGGCGCTCAAGAGGGCCGACCTGCTTGGCCAGCAGACAGGTGCCGGTCACCCTTCACTGGACGCGTTCGGATACGGTCTCGGCACCCCCGATAACCCGATCCTGCCGGGCATCTACCGGTGGTCTGCGTTGGTGGCCGGCGCCTCGCTGTGTGCTATGCGCCTAGTGGAATCGGGCGAGGCGAGGACAGCGTTTAACATCTCCGGGGGTCTCCACCATGCCGGACCGGGAAGGGCCTCAGGATTTTGTTATATCAATGATGCCGCACTGATCATTGCCGACCTGTGCCGGCGCGGGCACCGAGTGGCCTACGTAGACATCGATGCGCACCACGGCGATGGTGTCCAGTGGGCATTCTATGACACGGATCAAGTGTTGACCATTTCAATTCACGAGGGCGGCAAGACGCTGTTTCCCGGTACCGGGTTCGTGGGCGAGCTCGGTGAAGGAAAGGGGCAGGGGTACTCAGTCAATATTCCCCTCCCGCCCTTCGCGGATGACGAGATCTTCCTCTGGTGTTTCAATGAAGTGGTCCCGCCTCTGGTGGACGCCTTCCGGCCCGATATCCTGGTCACCCAGCTTGGAATTGACGCCCATCGGACCGACCCCCTCTCTCACATTGGGATCAGCCTTGGGGCGTTTGTTCAGGCAGTCCGGTGCCTGAACGATCTCTGCGGCCGATGGGTGGCGCTCGGCGGAGGCGGCTATGACCTGAGGAACGTTGCTCGCGCCTGGACCGCTGCTTGGGCTGTTATGAATGATCGTGAACTTCCGGCCTCGCTTCCACAATCCTTCCTGACTCGGCATAAGGGAATCGAGTGGAATGGGACGGCATTCATCGATGCCCCCGCAATCATTGAGGGGACCGCCAAGGCGCGCGCCTGGGAGGAGGTCCGGGAAACGGTGGAACTTCTCAGGCGGTCGGTATTTTTGCGGCACGGCATTTGACGCTGGACATGGATCGGCGGGGAGGGCCTATGACGAGACGAAGATAGAGGCTAGGCAGGAAAACGGCACGAGGGGAACGTTAAGATACGGGAACAGGGCAATAATGGGTTTCGGTTTGGCAGGAGGCAGCCAATGGCATTCCAGGATAAGTCACTGACGTGTGTTGATTGTGGGCAGCAGTTTACCTTCACCGCCGGCGAGCAGGAGTTTTATGAGCAGAAAGGATTCATGAATGAGCCAAAACGGTGCAAGGGCTGCAAGTCGGTACGCAAAGGGGTAGGCGGCCATGGAGGCCCCCGCCAGGAGTACGAGGTCGTCTGCTCGGCCTGTGGCCAGCAGACCTCCGTTCCCTTCAAGCCGATCCTCGACAAACCGGTCTTCTGCAAGCCCTGCTTTGTGGCCAAGCGATCTGGTGCGTGAGATGTACAGATCTGAATAGCCTGTCGTCGTAAGCGTGTATGAAGGGCCGGGCGAGTCTATGACAGCCCGGCCCTTCGCGCCTCCCAGATGCGATCCAATTTTTCCTTCCCCTCGCCCCAATTTGGGGGAGAGGGCGCGGGTGAGGGGGGACTTTCGAAGCAGTGACAGACCCATGAACGGGTTGCGCGATCAATCTCTATTCTCATGTGTGGTCTCGAAGTAGTTGGTCGCCTAACCCCGACTGACCCCGCCTCTTCAGAGGTCCTATTCCCACTGGAGTCGATACTGATGTAGCTCGACGAGGTCTCTACTGACGAGGTCTCAGAGCCCCTTGACACCGGAAGGCATATCCGCGGATGCGCTTACTTGCGGCCCGGATGGCGTTGTCAAGTACAGCGCGAGGTTTGGCAAGTTCTACAAGTGTTCCGGTTTCAACCAGGTTCACTTAGCAGTGTGGTTGAGCATGTGCGGTCCGAGCTCATCGTGATCGTGCAATGCGAAGACATGGTCTGGCCGGACCGGGCGAGAAAGTACGCACCGGTTGTTTAAGGAATCTGTCAAGTCCATACGGCACCCAGGTGAGCGGAGCGTAATCGACGCGGTAGACCTTTTTCAGGTCGGTGTTGCTGCGAGCGGGCGACGGACCGAAAACCGGCCGCGGGAGCTTAGGTGATTGCTTCGACGCGGTTGCGGCCGGCGGTTTTGGCCTGGTACATGGACTTATCGGCACGGTCGATCGATTCCTCGACAGGACCCTCGGTATCCAGCGCCGCTATCCCGAACGACGCTGTGATCTGGAGGCCCGGACCGCTACCGCCGTGCCGGATCTCTTGCGCGGCTATGGCAATGCGGAGTCGCTCCGCTATTTCCAAGGCTGCATCGACCGCGGTGTTGGGCATGCAAAGCAGAAACTCCTCTCCACCGTAGCGGTAGAGGCGATCGTACGATCGCACTTGCACTTGCAGACACTGGGACGTCGACGCCAGCACGGCATCGCCCGCGACATGCCCGTAGCGATCGTTGATCTCCTTGAAGCGGTCGACGTCAATCATCGCAAGAGTGCAATGCTGCACGCCGCGGCGCACCAGTGCCTGTTGCTCGCGCAGATCGGCCAGTAGGCTGGTACGGTTGCGTGCGCCGGTGAGCGGATCGCGGTTGTGTGTCGCCTCGACGAGTTCGTCTCGCAGAGACTGGAGTTCCAGGCGCAGCCGGTCGAGTACGTTGTTGAACTGATCGAGCTCGTTAGCGGAGACCGGTAGCTCGTAGGTGACCCGTTGCAGAAGGTGCGTGGCGCCGCGGTGCATCTGCTTGTGCGCCTGACCGATCGCGACGAACGCGGGGTGATCGCGAAGGAAGCTGGTGATGTCGCTGTCGTACCACTGGCCGAAGCGACAGCGTCGGTGCGCATCAGGCATCAGATCGGGCGCATCAGGGGGCAGGCGGGCGATGAGGACGCGGAGCAGATTTTTGTACCACTGCTCGTGGTTGTAGATCGCCTGTTCGAGCTGCGCGATCGCCATCTGTAACTGCTGGATACTAAAGTAGGGCATGGCGCATTCTATTGAGTATTATGTCAGTATATCAGTTATCATAAGCCACCATATAGTGAGACACGACAGATGATACTATTGTTTCAGCGAGTTAGCAATACTTCTTCTGAATGCTGACAACGATACACGCCGCGTCTCTACGGCCATCATCAGTCTTTCGATGGCGACGGCGAACATCGAGGGGGATCTCCAGGGGCAGACGGAAACCGCGGATGCAAGTTGAATCGAGCGGGTAAGTATGCTACCGTAATGCTAAAGTAGCGCTTCTGCCAGGTGACAGCGGTCAGACATTGGCTAAAGAGAAAGCTTCTGTGGATAGCGGAACCAAACTCCGGCTTAGGCAGCTTCCCTCGGTGGATGAGCTCTTACAGGAGCCGTCGATCCGAGAGATAGCCGAGACACTGCCGCGCTGGGCTGTCGTTGAGGCGATCCGAGAGGTGCTAGAGCGTCGGCGGCGGTTGATTGCCAACGGGCACTCCGAATCGATGCAGGCTGACCTGTCATCCAGAGTCGCGCTGGTTGCCGAGGCGCAGCAGATCGCGCTGCGACTGAGTCGGCCTGCCCTGCGGCGTCTCATTAACGCGACGGGCGTGGTCATCCATACGAATCTCGGTCGCGCCCCGCTCGCAGCGGTTGCAGTCGAGCGCATGGTCGAGGTGGCGCGGGGCTATTCGAACCTGGAGTATGACCTTGAACGAGGGGACCGCGGGTCCAGGCAGGATCATCTGGAGCGGCTCTTATGCCGCCTGACCGGAGCCGAGGCTGCGTGTGCGGTCAATAACAATGCGGCGGCGGTGTTGCTTGCGATCAATACGCTGGCCGAGGGAAGGGAGGTTATTGTCTCGCGCGGGGAGCTGGTGGAGATCGGCGACTCGTTCCGGATCCCCGATATCATGCGTCGCGCAGGCGGGATTCTGCGGGAAGTAGGGACGACCAACCGGACCTACCTGAGGGATTACGAGGACGCTGTCAGCCCGGCAAGCGCCATCATCCTGAAGGTGCACACCAGCAACTTCCGGATCCAGGGCTTTGCCAACCAGGTGCCGGTGGCCGAGTTGGCCGGCCTGGGCGAAAAGACCGGTCTGCCGGTGGTGGAGGATGTGGGCAGCGGCGCCCTGATCGATCTGGTACAGCTTGGACTCTCCAAGGAACCGATGCCCTCGGAGAGCATCCGCGCCGGAGCGGATCTGGTGACCTTCAGCGGGGACAAGCTGCTGGGCGGACCTCAGGCAGGCCTGATCGTGGGGAAGCGACAGCTGGTCACAAAGCTCCGCCAAAATCCGCTCGCGCGCGCCGTACGGATCGATAAGCTCTCGTTGGCCGCGCTGGAGGCCACGCTGCACCTCTACCTCGACGAAGGGCAAGCCGTTGCGCACGTTCCGGTGCTCCAGGCGCTTGTTATGCCGCTCCAGGAGATTGAGCGTCGGGCCGGGCGTTTGCGCGATCGGATTACCGCACTCGCCTCGGATCATCTTGAGGTGTCGATCATCGAGGGGACGTCAGAGGTCGGCGGCGGCGCGTTGCCCCTCGAGGCGATCCCGACGCGCCTGGTGGCCGTACAGGCCATCCGCCTGACCGCGCAGGTTTTAGAAGGACGTCTGCGCCGGACCGATCCGCCGGCGATGGTTCGGATCAAGGGCGACCGGATCGTTCTGGACCCTCGCACCGTCTCGGACGATGAGCTGGACACGCTGGCCGAGCTGATCGCGTCGGTCTCGATTTCAAACGAAGCTGATAGCTGACAGCTTGAGCGAAAACGTACAGAGGGATGAGCGGGGTGCCATGCGCGGCATATTTGTGACCTTCGAGGGGGGCGAGGGGTCCGGGAAGACGACCCAGCTTATGCTGTTGGCGAATCGCATTCGCGCCTCCGGCAAAGAGGTCATCGAGACCCACGATCCCGGCGGGACCGCCATCGGCAAAGAGATTCGGACGCTTCTGCTTGATCCGGGATCAGCCCCCATCGCTGCCGCTACGGAACTGTTGCTGTATGAGGCTAGCCGCGCGCAGCTTGTCCGGGAGCTGATCGCGCCGGCTCTCCAGCGAGGGGTCGTGGTACTGTGCGACCGTTTTACCGATTCTACGCTGGCGTACCAGGGATTTGGAAGAAGCCTTGACCTCGATCTGATACAGCGGCTGAACCGGTGTGCCACCGACGGAGTTGTACCTGACCTGACGATCCTGCTCGATCTCGACCCGGAGATCGGACTGACGCGGTGCAGGCGAGACACGAGCCTCGATGCTGCGACGGGGAGTAGTGCAGAGCCGGCGTGCTGGGATAGGATTGAGGCCGAGCCGCTCGAGTTCCACCGGCGGATCAGAGAAGGATACCTTGCTCTGGTCCGGGAGAACCCGGATCGAATGATCGTTATCGATGCCGGCTTTGGCGTGACCGAGATCGAGACGATCGTGTGGAACCAGTTTATCCGTCTTCAGGGGCGATGCGACGATGCCGTTTCGTGATGTCATAGGGCAGGCGCGAGCCATTGGGTTCCTTCAGCGAGCGCTCATGACCGGGCGAGTCGCCCACGCCTATCTGTTCAGCGGGCCGGCCGGAGTGGGCAAACGAGCCGCCGCCCTCGCCTTTGCCCAGGCGCTCAATTGCGATATGAAGCAGCGATTAGCTGACAGCGATCAGCTGACGGCTGCGCAGGATGGGTGCGGGGTATGCCGGTCGTGTCGCAACATCGTGAACGGACTACATCCGGACGTCCAGGTGATCGAACCGGACGGCGCGACCGTCAAGATTGAGCAGATCCGGACCCTTGAGGCCGACGCCGCCCTGGTTCCTTATGAGGCACAGTGGAAGGTATTTATTCTCGACAGCGCGGAGCGAATGACGGAGCAGGCGGCCAATGCGCTCCTGAAGACTCTGGAAGAACCGGCCAGGGGAACAATGTTCATTCTTCTGACCGGTACGGTATCGGCCCTGCTCCCTACGATTGTCTCCCGATGCCAGATCGTGACCTTCTCCCCACTCCCGCACGGACAGATCGAAGCCCTTCTGAGAGAGAAGGGGATGGAGTCGTCCCGGGCCAGGCTGATCGCCTCGTTAAGCCGTGGCAGTATCGAGCGCGCCTTCAGTCAGGAGGTAGCGTCCCTGCCCGCGACAAGAGATCTGCTGCTCGAAGGAGTTGGGCGAGGGCTTCACGATGGACCTGCCGCCCTCGTTGAACTGGCCGAAAAGCTGGCGAAGGATCGGGAGAAGCTTCAGCAACAGTTGGAAATCCTTTCGGCCTGGCTGCGTGATCTCATGGTCGCGAAGGCATCCGGACGGACGGATTGGCTCGTCAACCACGATCGCGGCGACGCGATTGCCCGCCAGGCGGAGGGCGCGTCCCTTGACGCCATCCTGGATGGGCTTCGCGCGGTTCATGCCGCGATGGATAACCTTGTTCGCAACGCAAATCCACGGCTGTCGACGGAGGACCTTTTGCTTCGACTGCGGGAGGCGCTTCCGTCCGGCCTGTTGGCGGTGTCGATATGAAAACAGTTCGAATCAACTTGGGAGAGACCGAATATCAGGATCAACACTACGATCCCCGAGGGGTAAAACTCCGGCCGGGCGATCAGGTGGTGGTCGAAACTACGTGGGGACAGGGACTGGGCCGGGTCTTCTCCACCTTCCCGTTCTATCCCGAGCATAAGGCGACGGAACCGCTTCCGGCCGTCCTTCGGGTGGCTACTGCGCGGGATCGCGCCAATGAGGAGCGGATCAGGCGCCTTGAATCGGATGGGAGAAGCTTCTGCTCGCGAAAAATTACGGACTTGGATCTGCCGATGAAGCTGGTCGATGTCAAGGCGAGCTTCGATCGGAGCCGGGTGACCTTCTATTTCTACGCCGACGATCGGATCGATTTCCGCGAGTTGGTGAAGGGTTTGGCTCAGCAACTCCATACCCGTATCGAGATGCGACAGATCCGGGCGAGAGATGTCGGCAGCAAATTGGGCTGCGTCGGCCCGTGCGGCCGAGAGCTGTGTTGTAAGACCTTTTTGAAGGAGTATGACCCGATCTCGGTTCGGATGGCCAAGGACCAGAATCTCCCTCTGAATCCGAGTAAACTGGCAGGGATGTGCGGGCGGCTGAAATGCTGTCTTCGCTACGAGCACTCAATGTACGAAGATCTGAAGCGGCGTTTGCCCAAGATCGGCTCGCCGGTTGAGGCACCCGAAGGAATAGGGATTGTCAAGGCAAGAAACCTTCTGACTGAATCGCTGGTGGTCGAACTGGAAGACGGCGTGCAGATTACCGTGAAGGCGGCTGACCTGATTCACATCGGTCCTCCACTGGACGAGAACTCGCCCCGGAGCGGTTGCGGTGGCGGAGGCTGCAGTAGTGGCGGCTTCGGGGGTGTCTCGGCGCCGGATCGCAACAACTCATGAGTGACCAGACCTTCTACCTGACGACCCCGATCTATTACGTCAACGCCACCCCGCATCTGGGACACGCCTATACCACCATCCTGGCCGACACGATGGCCCGTTTCCAGAAGCTTCGGCTGGGGCCTGAGCAGGTCTATTTCCTGACCGGTACCGATGAGCACGGCGACAAGATCGTCCAGGCGGCTGCGCAGGGCGGCGAGAGCCCGCAGGCGTATGCCGACCGGATCAGCGGCATCTTTCAGGAGACGTGGACACGGCTGGGGCTGGCGCCGAATCAATTCATTCGTACGACCAGCGAACCTCACAAACGTGCCGTACAGCGGTTCCTGCAACAGATCTACGATGCCGGGGATATCTATTTCGGAGAGTATGGCGGTCATTACTGCTTCGGCTGCGAGCGGTTCTACACCGAGAAGGAGTTGCAGGCCGGCAAATGTCCCGATCATCAGACGGTCCCGGCCTTTATCAAGGAGCAGAACTACTTCTTTCGGATGGGCAAATACCAGGATTGGCTGATCGACCATATCCACCGCCATCCCGACTTCATTCGACCGGAACGTTTTCGGAACGAGGTCCTATCCTTTCTCAAGGAGCCGCTGGAGGATCTGTGTATCTCCCGGCCTTTGGCGCGTCTGGAATGGGGGATTCCGCTCCCCTTTGATGACCGGTATGTTACCTATGTGTGGTTCGATGCGCTGATCAACTACATCTCTGCGCTGGACTGGCCGGATGGCGAGGCGTTCCGACGTTTCTGGCCGTCCGCCCAGCACCTGATCGCGAAGGATATCCTGAAACCGCATGCCATCTACTGGCCGACCATGTTGAAGGCGGCGGGACTTCCGCCGTATCGACACCTGAACGTCCACGGCTACTGGAAGATCGAAGAGGCCAAGATGTCCAAGAGCAGAGGCTCGGTGGTCCGGCCTCTTGATCTGGCCGACAAGTACGGCGTCGATGCCTTTCGCTATTTCGTGCTGCGGGAGATGACGTTCGGCCTGGATGCCGGGTTCAGCGAGGATGCGCTGGTGGCCCGGCTGAATGCGGATCTGGCTAATGATCTCGGGAACCTCTACAGCCGTGTGCTCAAGCTGATCCAGCGATACTACGGCGGTATAATGACTCACACGCCTGACGATGGAGACCTCGCTGAGGCAGCGCGCGTCGCCGTCACAGATGTGATGGCCGCTATGGAGCGCTTTGCGTTCAGTGAGGCACTAGCGGCCATCTGGAACCTGGTCTCGACCACGAACAAATACCTGGTGCACAACGAACCGTGGAAACGTGATCCGGGAGATCCACGAACGAAAGCGGTCCTATTCGGCGCAGCCGAGACCCTCCGTACGATCACCACGCTTCTGTTGCCGTTTCTTCCCCAGACCGCTGAGCAGATGCTCCGGGGTCTGGGCGTCTCAGAGCCGACAGATCCTCTTCGTGTCGAGGCTGCGTGCCCGTCACCGTCACGAATCGAGGCGCAGGAGTGGCGAGTTCAGGAGGTACCGTCCCTCTTTCCCAGAATCGAGAAGGCTACCGCAAAGCCGTCTCGCGCAGGAAAGGAGTCGGCTGCCGTACCCGAAATCCCGCTCGACCAGATTACGATCGAGGAGTTCCGGCGCGTCGACCTGCGTGTGGCGGAGGTGATAGAGGCGGCGGCGGTTCCGGGCTCCAAAAAGCTGGTGAAGCTGCGAGTCAGGCTGAAGGACGAAGAGCGGACCGTCGTTGCCGGTCTGAAGGTGCACTATCCGCCGGAGAGTTGGCCGGGGAAGCGGATTATCCTTGCGGCCAACCTGAAGCCGGCCAGTCTGATGGGGATCACGTCTCAGGGGATGGTGCTCGCCGCCGAAGACGAGGCTGGCCGGATCGTACTGCTCACGCCGGAGACGTCCATCGACCCCGGTTCCAAGGTCCGCTAGGTGTTTGTCGATACGCACAGCCACATCCAAATGCGGGAGTTCGATCACGACCGAGCCGAAGCGCTCACGCGAGCCGAGGCTTCCGGGATCGGCCTGATGCTCGCGGTTGGCTATCACCTTGAGGGCAGCCGGAAGGCGGTGGAGGCCGCGCAACGTTACGCGCAGGTGTACGCCGGCGTCGGCATTCATCCCCACGATGCCAAACAGTACGATGATGCCGCTGAAGAGGCCCTTCGCGCCCTTGCCAAGCAGCCCAAGGTTGTGGCCATCGGCGAGGCTGGTCTTGACTTCTTTCGCGATCGCGCCCCCCGCGCCGTCCAGGCTGATGCCTTTCGTCGCCAGATCCGTCTGGCCATGGAACTCGATCTGCCGCTCATCGTCCACGATCGTGATGCCCATCAGGAGACGATGCGGCTCCTCGAGGAGGAGGCAGCTCAGCGAGTGCTCTTGCACTGCTTCTCCGGCGATAGCGCCATGATGGAAGAGGCGTGGGCCAGGGGCTACACGATCTCAATCGCCGGTCCCGTAACCTATCCCAAGAACGAGATGCTTCGTGAGATCGTGCGGAAAGTCAAGACGGATTACCTGGTCCTGGAGACCGACTGCCCCTATCTGCCGCCCCAAACATTCCGAGGCCAGCGCAACGAGCCGGCCTATCTCCTTCACACCGCCCAAGAGGTCGCGCGGCTCCTGAGTATGCCGCTGACTGAGCTGGGCCGCCTCACCACCGACAACGCCCGCCGCCTGTTCCGTCTTCCTGCGGAGAAGTAATCGTCCTCTGCGCAGTCCGGGGTTAGGAAACGTGTGAACTCATATTCGCAAGAGTCTCGCGAGTTACTCATGGCGTGCCGCCTTCGAGATTCATCGTCCGAGTCCCTTGATCCGCCGGTCGAAACATTTCGCTTGACAAGAATCTCGCAAACCGTAGAATGCTCCTTCGGACTATCATGGCCCGCCGAAGCTGCTAGCACACCCGGCTCTTCCTTCGGTACCGCCGATCAACACAGTGTGATGCCGTTATTACGCTAGGCGGGGTATGCGTCTGTAGGGCTCTTGGTACCGCGGTGCGCCGGCGGTGCGCTGATGTAGATCCGACGTAGGGAAGATATTGTACATACTGTTGTGAAAGGAGGGAGGTCGACATGGCAGAGAAACCACAAGGAGCAAAGCTTGCCAGCCGCACGAAGAATCAGGTCAAGAAGACGGCCGGTCAGTGTACATGCGGCGGCGATCTGATCTGGAGCATGGTCTTTAACCCGCGCGGTCGGATGATGAAAGTCTGTGAGAAGTGCGGGACGGCCTTGCCAAAGGTAGGGTAAGACGCGGCAGCGAGCGGCCTCTTAGAACAACAGGGCTCCCTGGTATGATGTGGGGAGCCCTGTTTGTTTTCAGGTTGACTTGTAGATCGGATGTCGCAAGTCGTAAGCCCGGGTGGCAAGACCTCTCCGAGACCTGACACTGAAGTAGGAGATAGTGCTTGGCAGTGGTCGGTCCACACAGTATCATAATCTCGAATCGGATATGTAATTCTGGTCAAGCTTATCGAGCTACGTGCGCGGGCGTTACGGTGCGAGACTGACGTGAACTGAGCGGGGGAGATGAAGCTTTACGGACGGACGGCGTTGGTGACGGGGGCAGCCAGGCGTGTGGGCCGAGCGATCGCCCTGGCAATAGCCGGCCGGGGCGCGGACGTGGTAATCCACTACAAAAGCAGCGCCTCCGAGGCCGACGAGACGGTGAAGGCAGTGAAGCGTCTCGGTCGGCGAGCGTCCGCCATGCAGGCTGATCTGGCGGAGCCGGATCAGGTCGAGGCGCTGGCCGACCGCGCAGTGCAGGTGTTTGGGAAGATCGATGTCCTGGTGAATAGCGCCGCGATGTTTCGGAGAACGCCGCTCGAACAGCTTACCGTACAGGACTGGGAACAGTTCCTGCGCGTCAACCTCACGGGACCGTTCCTGCTGGCCAGACGACTGGGCCTGCTGATGCGGCAGCAGGGAGCGGGGAAGATCATCAATATCGCCGATGTCGCGGGAATCAAACCATGGGCCGACTTCCTGCCGTATTCCGTCTCCAAGGGGATGTTGATCACCATCACTCAGGGACTGGCGAAGGCGCTGGCGCCGGAGGTCCAGGTGAACGCCGTAGTACCCGGTACGGTATTACTGGCAGAGGAGTATACGGAGAAAGAGCGGGAGTCGATCGTTAAGGGCACGCCGCTCAAGCGGATTGGTGACCCGGCCGACATCGCCCAGACCGTCCTCTTTCTTATAGAAGGCTCGGATTTCATCACCGGGCAAGTCGTGGTCGTAGATGGGGGCCGGTCGATCCGGTAAGCAGCCGTAAAGGATACGATGAGCCACACTCTCTATCTGAAGCAGATGGAATTGGGCGAGATGGCCAACTACGTCTATCTGATCGGTTCCACCAGGACGAAGGAGGCCGCTGTGATCGATCCGGCCTGGGAGATCGAGAGGATTGTGGAGCTTGCCGCAGTTGATGAGATGGCACTTACCCATATTCTGGTCACCCACACCCATCCTGATCATGTGGGAGGCAAGCTGTTCGGTCTTCAGATCCAGGGAGTCGCGGAGCTACTCGAACGAGTAGACGCCAATGTGGTCGTTCATAAAGCAGAGGCCGACCGCCTGATCCCTCTTGTCGGATCGAACATCATGCGAGTCGATCATGGTGACACCCTGAACCTGGGCGACATCACCGTGACGATCATCCATACCCCTGGCCACACACCGGGCTCACAATGCTTTCTGGTGCGGGATCGCCTGGTCACAGGAGATACATTGTTCATTGGTTCGTGCGGCCGCGTCGATCTCCCGGGCAGTAGCCCTGAGCAGATGTACGATTCGCTGACCAATAGAGTGATGAGACTGAACGACAAGACCATAGTCCTGCCCGGCCACAACTACGCCGCTGGTCGCACGTCCAGCAGTATCGGCGAGGAGCGCAAAAAGAACCCATATGTTCAGCATCGCTCCCTTGCCGCGTTCCTCCGCGCCATGGGCAATGCCTGAGTCCGGCGGCGCGTCGAACCTTCGACAGAGCTCGGGACCAGTCTACTCAGCGTCCCGGCTCTCCACGTACGAATCCTGCCCCCTTCAGTACAGGTTCCGCTACATCGACCGGATCCCCAGGACGGAGGAGTCGATCGAGGCGTACCTTGGCTCACGGGTCCATGAAGCGTTGAACGCGCTGTACCGGACGCTGCAGCTTGGCGGCGAGCCAAGTCTTTCCGATTTGCTGAAGGAGTATCACTGGCAGTGGGGACAGCGCTGGCACAACCAGGTGAAGATCGTCAAGCAAGACCGCTCGATCGATTCTTATAAGGAGTTTGGCGAGCGGTGTCTGGTCAACTATTATCAGGCACATCAGCCGTTTAACCACGGGCAGATACTGGGGTTAGAATATCAGGTGGCCACCTCCCTTGACCGCCATGGCTGCTACAAGATTCAAGGGTACATCGACCGTCTTGTCAGTGTCGGGTCCGGGCGCTATGAGATCCATGACTATAAAACGTCCGGTCGTCTGCCGAGCCAGGGAGATCTGGATGCCGATCGGCAACTGGCTCTCTATCAGCTTGCGGTAGAAGGGATATGGCCTGACGCCAAAGAGATCGTGCTGGTCTGGCACTACCTGGCCTTTGGCAAGGAACTCCGTTCAAGACGAACGCCGAATGCGCTCGAGAGGTTGAAAAGTTCAACGATCGCCGTCATCGACAGGATTGAGGCCGACACTGAGTTCAAGCCGATTAAAAGCAACCTGTGCCACTGGTGCACTTACCAGAACATCTGTCCGCTTTGGAATGACCACCCCGATGCAATCCATGCCCGATCCGCCAAGGCGTTCGGCAATAGCCGTTCAATAGAGGTCCAGACCTCGGATGAGCGAAGGGGGCTTGAACTGCAATTGATTGCTCGTGATGCGCTTCGGGAGGCGATCGTGACGGCGGCCGGGCACGAAGGGGCAGAGGTCCGTTTTGCCGAATACGGTCAGCTCTGGATCAGTGTGGGCCAATTCCATCCGAAGACCAATCCGGATGGTCCGGTAGACGGGTGGATCAGACTATCCGCCGAAAGCTTACCTTTGCTTTTCAGACAGGTGGAGCTGGCACGGTTGAGTGCCCCCTTTGTTGAAAAGTTGCAGCGGTACCTTACAACCAGGGTATAGGGTAAGAGACGGAACTGTGAACCATACGCTGCACACGCCGCACGCTGCACGCCGCACGCGGTGCCCTCTTCGATACGCCCCGGTTTCCACTCAGCTTGGACGGCTCTATGTGGCCTATCGTGGCAAGGCTGTCTGCTGTGTTGTCCTCGGGTCGGATGGGCGCAGCTTTGAGCGTGCGTGCGCCAGGCAGTTCGGTGTTCGACCGATGCCGGATCCTCGCCTGTCTGAAGAGATGGCCACACAGGTATTGGACTGTCTGACGGGGAGGCAGCGCTTCTCCGGCCTGATTGACCTGTCCCACCTCACACCGTTCCAACGGAAGGTGTTACAAAAGGTCCGGACTATCCCTGTCGGCAAAGTGCGCTCGTATCGATGGGTCGCAAAAGCCATCGGCACGGAGGGGGCTGTTCGTGCAGTCGGGACGACATTGGCCAGGAACCCGGTCCCGTTGCTGATCCCGTGCCACCGGGTGATCAGGAGCGATGGTCACCTTGGAGAGTATTCTGCAGGTGGCCCTTCCGTGAAGGCGAGACTGCTGGCCTTCGAAGGGGTGGACTTGGAGGATCTGATACGCCCGCGGAGCTACCGCAAGATCGCAACAGTCCGCCGACGTAAGGGCGGCGCGGATTGGCCGGTTTCTGTGGCTTGACAGCCATGAGGTCCTTGGCTATAGTAGTCGCACCCTCGCGCCGGCGTAGCTCAGTTGGCAGAGCAGCTGATTCGTAATCAGCAGGTCGCGGGTTCAAATCCCCCCGCCGGCTCCAACAGAATCTGCCAGTGACGCCTGAATCCGCCATTACCATGTTGCGCCACGCTCAAGGATGCCGCCCCCCCCACTTCTCCTTCCTCGCTGCAACACTCCATAACTGAAGTCAGACATTTCAGCATGAAAGCCCCTACACGATTCCTGCGTGTTAGTAAAACCTTATGGAGGCACTATTTACAACAGATGGTTCCACAGGGGATAGAGATTCCAAGAAAGGCGAGAAACAAATTATCGTTGACAAGAATGCTAGCGCACCTATTATATTATTGACATGGCCACGATATATCGAAGAACGATGAAAGGGACACTTTTTGTCTTGAGTAGACTAGTTTTACATATCTTCGTACATAAGTGCGCAATAAAGTCATATTCGCTCGTGAGTCGCCTGGTCGCAATTGGCTGCTCTTGGTCTCGTAACTCCCTACCATTAGGCAGATTGGAAGCTTTTTTGCCTAATACCTCATTAATGGCCTGCGATTTGCTATAAGCTGACTAGACCGCCCCACCTTAACGAGTATACAGGGACGGTGACACACTGGGGCGATTCAAGAAGCATGCGTCAAATCGATTCCTGGTTACGTCGGCCCTACACTTCAACTGTAGATTAAACAGGAGGTGGTGGTCTTGATTGCGAAGTCGTCGAAGGTCAGGGTAGCGTGAGCGCAGGCAGTTAATATTAACAGAGTAGAAGAAGGAGGAGAGTAAATGTTCCGAAGAACGATCCTGACTCCTACGCGTATCATAACAGCGGCCGTCATTGTAATCTTACCCCTCTCCTGGTTTGGAGGTGAAGATAGCGGCACGGCTTTGGCCGCTCCTTCGCCCAAGGTAGCCATATGTCATCGCACGGGGAGTACCAAAAAGCCTTGGCTTCAGAAAAAAGTGAGCCAGAACGCCGTTCCCGCCCACGTGGCCCATGGTGATTTTGTGGTCAGCGAGACCAACGTATGTCCACCCCCTCCTTGCACGACTAACGATACAATCGTAGATGCCGATGGTACTGAGAGCCCTGGCATTGGCGGCCCTGGAGCCCGTCGGACGACCTGCGGCGCGACACTGACCCCATTCCCTGCAACGGTCAATAACGCGGAACTCAGCCTGATCGACAATGATGCCTCCGGGTCCACTTGGACTGCTGGCGATGCCCTGATCGTGGAAGGACCAACGTTCTGCTCAACCGCTGTCTCCGACAACCTCTTCACAGCCGGTTCCGATTGCGTTGTCCTGGATTCTGGCGGGAGCCTACTTGGTGGGGAGCCAGTAGCCTGCGACTTACAAACAGATTTAGCAGGCTGCGGGCTCAAGTTTTTTGACGCCAACAGTAATGGCGCCTGGGATAACGGTGAGGACATTGTGTTGGACGGCAATAATAACAACCTTTTCGACTAACGTCTAGTGCCGCTGGTGGGCGTGGGGCTACTGGTCGGTAGCCCCACGCCTTTATATTATCGCGCGCAGGAAGAAGAACGCCAATGGACGCGACGGTCCATTTCATTATCTACAAGTCAAGGCGAAGGCGCTGTGAACCTCGGCGCGGACCCGCCCCTCACTCGAGTGCTCAGAAAAGCCTAATGAAAGGGGATCGTAGACCTCCCCTCAATGTGTTTCGCAAGCCAACCGCAGTTCACAGACAGGAGGCCAACACATGGCGGAGATGAATGAGTATCGGGGCATGGGGTGGTTGCCGGACTACCCCAGTTTTCGCGATCATACAGTCGATTTGGATGAGCTGCCTCAACGGCTGAAGGATGTAGGACAGCGCGATTCAGTGAAGGCGATGCTGAAGAAAGTCGGCGTTGCGGCGCCACTGAAGGCGCCACCGGCCTCAGTTGATCTTCGGGCTTGGTGCTCGTCCATTGAGGATCAGGGCACCCTAGGATCCTGTACGGCTAATGCCGGGGTAGGAATAATGGAGTACTTTGAGCGTCGAGCCTTCGGACGCCACCTGGATGCCTCCAGGCTCTTCTTGTATAAAGCGACCAGAAACCTGATGCATGTGACGGGCGATACAGGCGCGTTCCTCAGGACGACGATGGGGGCCCTGGTGTTGTTCGGTGTCCCGCCAGAGGAGTACTGGTTATACACCATTGCCGATTTTGACAAGGAGCCGACCGCCTTCTGTTATGCCTTTGCGCAAAACTATCAGGCGATTCAGTACTACCGGCTCGATCCACCCGGCACCAGCAAGCCGGCCCTGCTCACCCGGATCAAGACCAACTTGGCTGGCGGGCTGCCGTCGATGTTTGGTTTTACGGTCTATACCTCGATCTCGCAGGCGGCTGGGAGCGGCAAGATTCCTTGTCCGACTGCCGGTGAGAAGATAGCGGGTGGCCATGCCATCGTGGCCGTGGGATACGATGACGCGATGAAGATTAAGAATACGAATCCCGGCGGCGCAGTGACGACAGGGGCGCTGCTGATTCGAAACTCGTGGGGAACAGGATGGGGCGATCACGGATATGGCTGGCTCCCGTACGATTATGTGTTGAAAGGGCTGGCCGTGGATTGGTGGTCACTCCTCAAGAACGAGTGGATAGATACCGGGGCGTTCAAAGTATGAGCCTCAGGACGGCACAAAGCCGTTGAGGGTAGATCAACAATCATCGAATCACAGGAGACGTCGTGTCTTCAGGCCATGGTTGGGAAAAGACTTGAACAGTTCCCTGCGGTACGCTATGGTATTTCCTATAAGGTTGGAAGCCGGTTAAACTCGAGTTGTGTGTTGGATCTCGGTAAGGCTGTAAATAGCCATATCCCGTACGCCTAACTTCGACACCTGTTGATCGCGATCCTCCATTGTTCCGACGCTACGCACCAAAATGGTCTCATTAGTCCTCTGTAGCCCGATATGTCGCGGGAAGACGCGGCGCGTGTGCGGCCTCGCGACGGTGTTGGTTCTCCTCGCCCTCCAAGGGTCAAGCCTTGCGCGTGAGGGGAAGTCGACGCAACCCGAGCGCAAGCCGGCCGCTAATCTCGCGACAACGGCGGAAGCGCATTACGAACTCGGGGTCTCGTATCACGAGCAGATGTTTGTCGATCTCGATCAGGCGATCGCCGAATATGAGCAGGCGGTCAAGCTCCGGAACGATTTCGCTGAGGCGCACTACCACCTGGGGCTTTCCTATCATACGAAGGCCAAATTGGGCGCTGACGATAAGGTCCTGTACCGTAAGGCGCTGAAAGAGTACAAGGCGTATCTGGCCCTGCTTCCGAAGGGCTCATTGGCCGAAAAGGCCAGGCAGAATATTAAAGCAGTGGAGCAGAGGCTTCGATAAGCTTGCGGAGTGAGGGGTACGAGTGATGGAGTGTTGTAATGGGGTCGGCAGGCGTAATTTCTTGCTGCTGGCCGTCGGGTCCCTGCTTGGATTCATGTCGCCTTGGCGCGCCTATGGTTTTACGATCATCTCTGAATCTGAGGAGAACGAGATCGGCAAGAAGGCGGATCAGGAGATTCTTGCGCATTTCGGTCGTTATCGCGACCAGCAATTGCAAGCATATGTGGAGTCGATCGGCCAGCGACTGCTGGAAGGGATCGGCCCAACCAGTTTCCACTACAGCTTCAAGATCGTCGATGTTCCGGAAGTGAACGCGATGGCCCTGCCGGGAGGCTACATCTACATTACCAGAGGGATGCTGGCGATGCTGAACAGCGAGGCGCAGCTCGCGGGGGTCCTCGGCCACGAGATCGGCCATGTCACCTCCCGTCATGCGGCGAAACAGCTCACGAAAGCGTTGGGTGCGCAGATCCTGTCGCTGGGTCTTATGGCCGTGAGCCCCGGCGGTCGCCAGAATACAGGAGAGTGGGCAAAGGTGTCGTCGGCCCTTTTCGACCATGTCCTCATGGGATACGGCCGGGAGGCGGAGATGGAGGCTGACGAGCGCGGACTTCGCACAGCCTACCGCGCCGGCTACGATCCAGGAGAGATGGTCACATTCCTCACGGCGATGAAGGTAAAGGAGCGCCTGGAGGCGCTCGGTTATCACGGCTTTCAAGGGACCCATCCGGAGACGATCGATCGCGTCGTGAAGGCTGAAACCATGGCCTCCATTCTCATTGAGCAAGGCAGCGGCGCTCTCGAAGTAAAGACGAACGAATACAAAGCACACCTCGACGGTTTGATCTATGGGACGAAGCGGGATCATCGGCGCCTGAAGATCTATGTTGCCAAAGGTGGAGAGACGCCGACAACGATGGCCAGAGATATCCTCGGCGATCAGCAACTGGCGTGGGAGGTGGCGAACCTGAATGGGATCAAAGAAACGACGATCTTCCGTGAGGGAGACCAGGTGAAACTGCTGCCGCCCGTTTCCGCGGGTTCGCGTGAAGGGCGACAGTTGAAGCTTTCCCCCAACTGATCCATCCCTCCTTGCCTGAGTTGAAAGGGGCGGAGGTGGTAAGGTTCGGAACGGAGGGATCGATCGCATGCAGGTGGATGGAGGGACAAGAGATGGCGACACTATTCGCCGGATGTTCGGCGGCATCGCGCCTCGATACGATCTCCTCAATCGTCTGCTCAGCGCTGCGCGTGACCGCTACTGGCGCCGGGAGGCCGTAGCTTACGCTCAGCTCCCCTCCGGTGGAGTCGCGCTTGATGTCTGCACCGGGACTGCCGATATGGCCTTGGAATTGGCCAGGCAGTTCCCCTCAGCCGGTACGATTATCGGCGTAGACTTCTGCCTACCGATGATTCGTATCGCGGCGGAAAAGGTTGCTCGCAAGGGTCTGACGGGTCGTGTCCGGCTGCAGGCCGCCTCCGCTGAGGCCTTACCGTTCGGCGCCAATACCTTCGATGCGGTCACCATCGCCTTCGGGATCCGCAACGTCGTAGATCGCAAGTGTGGGCTGGCGGAGCTCTATAGAGTACTGCGTCCAGGGGGAGTGGGCGTCATCCTGGAGTTCACCACTCCCCGTGGGCCGCTCTTCGGATGGCTCTATCGTGTCTATTTCCATCGCGGGCTACCCTGGCTGGGTGGTCTGATTTCAGGGGATGCTCAGGCGTACAGGTACCTTCCGACCTCCGTGTCCGCCTTCCCCGGCCCGCAGGAACTGTCCAGGATGATGGAAGAGGCGGGCTTCCATGACGTTCACTTCCGCACCATGACCGGTGGGATTGTGACCCTTCATGTGGGAACGAAATCGGCGTGAACCTGCTTCGGCCGGCCATTCATAAGACAGCTCTGTATCTGGAGCTGGTGAAGTTTTCTCATACCGTCTTCGCGCTTCCGTTCGCCTTGATGGGTGCGATCCTGGCAGCCCGAGGGATCCCGACGCCGCCGACGCTCTTCTGGATTGTATTGGCCATGGTCGGCGCCAGAAGCGGTGCCATGGCGATCAACCGTCTGGCCGACCAGGAGTTCGATGCGCGAAATCCCCGCACACAGGAGCGAGCCCTGCCGAAGGGAATAGTCCGGCGCGGAGAGGTGATCCTGTTCACGCTTGGGTCGTTCGCGCTCTTCCTGTTCGCCGCCTCCAGACTGAATCCGCTCTGCCTCAAGTTGGCTCCCCTTGCGATGGCGGTGCTGATTCTGTACTCCTACACTAAGCGCTTCACGTTTCTCTCCCACCTGATGTTAGGGCTGGCGCTGGCTATAGCGCCTCTGGGCGCGTGGATCGCTGTGACCGGGGAGACGGCAGCGGCTCCGGTCGTGCTCGGTATCGCCGTTCTCTTCTGGGTAGCCGGGTTCGACATCCTGTACGCCATGGCTGATATCGACTTTGATCGAGCGGCCGGCCTCCATTCGATTCCGGCCCGGTTCGGAATACCGGCCGGGATGGCTATCTCCCGATCCTTTCACGCGGCGACCCTGATGCTCCTCTTCGTGCTGATGTTTCTTTCAGATCTTCGCAGTTTCTATCTGGCCGGCGTCCTCCTTGCTACCGGCCTTCTGGTGTATGAGCACCTGCTGCTTCGCCGCTACGGTCTGAAGCGGCTCGACGCCGCCTTTTTTACGACCAACGGTCTGCTGAGCATCTCCCTGTTTGGCTTCACGCTCCTTGATGTTCTAATGTTGTAGGGTGATCCGAGAGGGAAAGAAGGTATGCCAATGGTGAGGACGAGAACAAGGATGGTAGACGCCAAAACGGCGTTTACGACCTCTCAGGGAGCCTTGCCTTTAGAACGTGACGTCGACTTCCGCACTCGCTTGTCCTTATAATGGAACGTATCTACGAGGCTTCCGGTCGGATCCTTGAGAAAGGCGGTATCTTCGACCGGATTCCACACCGAATCCTGGATAGGCCAATGGACCACCAGTTGACCTTTCTTATCGACCCCATCCGATCCACTCCCACCGGCGACGATGACCGTGTAACCCGGGTCTACGTTCACGTCAGGGAAGAGGTAGGATTGATCCCCTTCGCTCGATAGCACGTAACCTGTCAACCTGATCGTGGCGGTGCCGAGATTGGCGATTCGAACGTAGGAGGGGTACCGATCGTCCTGCGTGGGATCAACAGGGTGTACGTTGGTGATTTTGAGGTCTCCCACGCGGCCTCGGGCCGACCAGATACCGACCTTGCGTTGTTGCGCCTCGGCCTGAAGTCGAAGGAACAGGGTGTGATGCCTCCGGTTCGACCCGATAAAGAAGGCATGCGCTAAGCCCTCCTGTACTAACCTGGCATTAACCATCTCGTCTCCCACATAGACATAGGCCAGGAGCCGATCGCGACCATCGCCTCTCTCCCGATCGAATTCGAGGCGGACTTCCCGCCTCATGACGAGCGACTCGTTGAGCCGTTTGGCTTTGAGATAGAATGGCTCCTGATATTCTGGCGCATTGACGCCCAGGTACCGAACCGTCCGGCCATCTTCAAGCAGGACGGTATCTCCGTCGTATACCCGCTTGACTCGGACGAGTTCATCCGTGGCTACTGGCGCGGTGGAGGTAGCAAAGGCCTCGCCATGCGCAGGTCTTTCAATGTCGCCAATACAGGAAGTACAGGACAGTGTCCCGATCAGAACCAGTATCGCCCTCATCCGCCAGAGACTCGAGCGATCAATCCATTTCGAATGCCGTGTCATCTATGTGATTTCTCCCCCGCAACCAGGCGCAGACCGCGGCCGCTTGTTCGGACAACAGAACAGCCTTTCGGGACATCAGCCAGCAATGAAGATACGGGGATTCCTTGTTGTGGTCAAGCGGAAGAGGGGCGAGGCCAGGGTCGATGACGTTCTCGATACGTCAGTCGAATTCGGTGCGGTCGGTGGTGTTCGCTGACAGTTGATTCAGGAGGCGACCGGCGCGCCTGAATCCGGGAGAGTCGATGATGCCCTTGTGCCATTCATGCTTTGGTCGGTCTCCGGCCAGGTTTCGCAGGAGATATCCCGATCAAAGATCGTATTGAGCGCGAGGGTCAGGGCGAGTGACGCCTTGTTCCTGAAGCTGACCAGTCGCTGCAGGTGGGCCATCCGGTAAAGCCACCACCCCAGCCGACCATGGAATTTGATGCCCAGCAGATTCACAAGTGCCATTCCGCAACCGAGCCCCACGATATTACCGGTAAAGTCGAATCGAAACGGCTCTCTGGCTCTTCCCTGGAGGGTATTCATGATATTGCCGGCGGCTCGGACACCTTGACGAATGGCTACCGGCGCCAGAGCCGGATACGGTCGCCCCTGGCGTCGGTCCATGACGGATGCGCCATCCCCGATAACGTACACCTCCGGGAATTCAGGGATCTTGAGGAATTCATCGACGACAATACCTCCCTG
>UBJH01000005.1_pt1 | contig 47003 bp, 50 predicted proteins | sample 2193721 | NCBI WGS metagenome assembly UBJH01 (sample SAMEA4703186, study PRJEB27089) | metagenome | reverse complement strand
GTTAATTCTGTCCCACAGCCGCATAAGCGGTTAACTATATATACTATGAAATTACTTATGATAATGATAAGTATAATTTATCAAGGTGATGTCGTCAAATTATCTGGAACACAGACCAAACAAAGGAGGATAAAAAATGAAAGGCGCAATAGTTCAATGTATAGGAGATCTCGTAAAATCAAATTTTGGAAATGATAAATGGGAAAAGACCCTGGAAACAGCTGGCATGAGTAAAACTTCCTTTTTCACACCTATTCAGAATGTGGATGATGAAAAAGTAATGAAAATTATTGAATCAGTATGTAAGGTCGCCAACATTTCGCATGCACAGGCCTCAGACGCGTTTGGTGATTATTGGGTTAATGTCTATGCTCCTAAGTTATATGGTTCATATTTCAAAGGAGCAAATACCTCAAAAGAATTACTTTTGAAGATGGATGATATTCACGATAAGGTTACAAAAAATATTCCGAACGCTCTCCCTCCCAGATTTGAATATGAATGGAAAAATGATAAAACGCTGATCTTAAAATACAAATCCAAACGTGGATTAATAGATATTCTCCTGGGACTTGTAAAAGGCGTGGGAAAATATTATAAAGAAGACCTGAAGGTAACAAAAATTTCAAATGACAAATTGCAGGTAATTTTTCCTCACTGAGCGCTGTTAAAAAATGCTCTCATGGATGAGGCGACTCCGCGCCGCTGCGGGGTTACCGATGACATAATGGCACTGGTGTTCGGAGCCTGGAACAGCCCTGAACCGAAACTATTGATGAACATCCATACTGTAAGTACCCCCTATCGGGCCTGTTATAGCAAGACCGATAAAGAGCACCGCAACCTCTTTTAGGCCGCTGCCATTACCATGCTGAGAATTCCCATGGCTTTTCCAAGTTCATTCCGTTTGAAAGCATCAGTTGAAATTTTGGAAATGCCCTTGCATAAGCAGCAAGGGGATCCATTCCAGGTACCTGGAAATATGCCCATCCGCCCGCGCCTATATAAAGCATAAACATAAGTATTAATCCGAAGGGATATAATTTCTATCATGGGAAAGATCTGGCTCGGTTGTTCAGGTTGGGATTATCGTGATTGGGCTGATGTATTTTATAAAAGCACCGATAAGTCCAGGCTTTCGGCTTATTCCCGGGTTTTCAACACTGCTGAGATAAATTCCACATTCTATAGCTATCCGGACCCGGGCATGGCGTTCGGGTGGGCAAAGTTCACTCCACCGGATTTCAAGTTCGCAGTGAAACTTAATCGTCTCATAACCCATGAGAAGAGGCTTGATATTTCAAAAGGAGTCGAAGACGACTTGAAACGGTTCCTGGAACTTATGAAACCACTTAAGGATACTGGAAAGCTTGCCTGCATCCTTATACAGCTTCCTCCTGGAATGAAATTCGGGAAGGACAGAATAGAGGAGTTCATAAGAATACTTCCTGCGAACCTGCATTTTGCCCTTGAATACAGGAATGAGACCTGGCTTACAGATGAAGCTCACAACCTGCTTTCTGATTACGATGTTGCCACCGTTATTGTGGATGGGCCTTTGCTGTCGCCAGAATTCAGGCTGACCTCGGATATTGCATACGTGCGCTGGCATGGAAGGGGTGAGAAGATGTGGTATAACTACCGCTATTCGAAAGATGAGCTTGCAGCCTGGATGCCGAAACTAAAGGAGATGTCGCAGAATACAGACGTCTATGGCTACTTCAACAACCACTACCATGGTTATGCGCCTGAGAATTGTTTAGACATGCTCGATATGCTCGGTGTGGCTACGTCTCAACAGAAAGAAGCAAGACATGGGATAACTGATCACTGGAAGGGCAGGGCAGTGAAAAAGCCTGTTATAAAGACATTAAGTGACTTTCTTGGGCAGGATAAGAAGGATGATATACCGACACTCCTCATTGGGTTTATCGAACATTCAAGGATGGAAAAGGCACGGGAGATAAAGGATATTGAGATAATTGAATCGGGTTCGGACAGGATTATTGCTGATGTTAAGGGTTATTCGGTGTATATCGATCTGGAAAAGCGGTTTATCCTGCATGATTGCCCTGACTGGAAAAGAACAATAAGGGAAAGGCGGTTGTGCAAGCACATTGGTGCACTTGTTCTGGCATTGCCTGAGGATAGGGCAAGGATGGTGCTTGAGAATATAAAAAGGCAGCAATGGGAGTTAAGCCAATATACGGGGAGAGGAGAGACTTATTGAATGGAAAAATCATATATGTGGCAGTCTCTAATGGCAAATCTGATTTTTATTCTTCATACCTTCCATGCCCCCTGAAATAACTGCAGGGACAGCCCCTATTGCCGTACAGGTTTCAAGTGATACACCTTTTGAAGTAATATCAAGATGATATTGGGCTATTTGAAATAGATCAGGCCCAAGTCCTTTATGCCCTAATCCTATAAGAAAAAGAAATGATTTTTTCCTGATTATTTGTTCAACAAGTGCAGGGATGTGTATCTCTTTTTTCTTGTCAGGATGTGAAGTTGTCACAACAGGAGAGCCAAACTGCGGCTGGAATCCTTTTTCAGGCAGGTCAAATGCGAAGAACCTGCCAGCGCTAAAAAGCTGTGCGAGATATTTTCCTGAGCCGCCAATAGTTGTTTTATCTTTTACAAAAGTCACAAGGTCTTCTGCATTCATCTTGAAAGGATAATCAAAAAGCATAAGATTGAAACCATAAGCATAAGCGATTGGCGCTGCTCTTGCAATACTTCGGTAATGAGCTTCATGGATCTTTATTTTATCATAGGTGTTCACAATTCCAAGTGTTAGCATACTCGATTATAATGTCAGGGAATATGATAAAATTGATGAATCAAAAGTTTTCCGACAAACATATGATAAAAAACGATAACTATTTAGTTTCCCGTCACTTAATCAGAATAAACAAAAATGAGAGTGTGAGAGCATTAACCTTAAAGATTTTCTTTCCAGGAATAACACTGATCCGAAATTGTCAGAATTGATTCAATTCTTTGCCGAAAATGGACAAACAATAAAGAGCGGATTCCTGAAAAGCCAGAATAAGGCAGGTACACAGAACATCTATGGCGAAGAGCAAATGGCTCTTGATAAATGGGCAGATGAAGTCCTCATAAAAGGATTGAAGAAAACAAGGCTGGTGCGCTATATAGCAACAGAAGAGCAGCCCGGGATCATTGAAATTGATAACCCGAAGAACCAGTTCGGGGTTGTGATTGACCCTCTGGATGGTTCATCACTGATCGATGTGAACCTTGCCGTCGGGACAATTATCGGCATATATCCGGGAACTGTTCTTGATATGGGTAAAAACATGATCGCTGCTATGTATATTCTATTCGGGCCGCTTACAACGCTTACTTTTACAACAGGCAATGGTGTGCATGATTTCGTAATGGATGAAAAAGGCGAATTCCACCTGACAGCAGAAGATATTAAGATCCCTGATGCGAAAATATATGCACCTGGGGCTCTTCGCAAGGATTACCTGCCAGCGCATTCAAAGTTCATTTCAAGTCTTGAGAATGATGGCTATAAACTGCGATTCAGCGGCTCTTTCGTGGCTGACATGCACCAGATACTCCACAAGGGAGGAGTGTTCACATATCCTGGCATTAAAGGAAAAGAAAAAGGAAAGCTTCGGCTGCTTTTTGAAGCAAATCCCATGGGAAAGATAGTTTCAGAAGCGGGTGGTGCGATAAGTAACGGGAAAACTGATATCCTGTCTATCAAGCCAGATGTTATTGATTACATCACCCCTTTATATGCGGGAGGTAAAAAGGAGATTGGTTTGATCGAAAAATATATGAGCGAATAATGAATCTATGGATAGAAAATAATTTGTTCTGTGCAAACCTTTAACTTACTTAAAGTTTAAATTAATGATTCCATGAATGATATTTTTGATAATGCGCACAAAGCTCTTGAGTTTGCACAAAAAGAAGGAGCGGATGAAGTTGAGATATATTGTGTAAAAGGTAGGTCTATTTCAATCGATATTCACAGGGACGTAATTGATCTGGCTAAAGAAAGTCTTATTTCAGGCATCGGGATAAGGGCGATCGTGAAAGGGGCTGTGGGTTTTTCCAGTACGAACGATGTTTTGCGAATCAAAGAAGCTTCCCTCCTTGCTGTAAAATCAGCACGGGTAAGAGGCAGCGACCCTGAATGGTCAGAGCTTCCTGGAAAAAAGAACCTGCCAAAAGTTAAGGGGATTTTTGATAAAAAGATTGCGGATATCGAAATTGAGTCCTGCATTGATTTTACATCTCAGCTGATAAATGGCGCAAAGTCTATCCCGACTATTGTGCCTACTTCAGGAAATTTTGTATGCGGAAATTCTACTAAGCTGATCTTGAACTCAAACGGTGTTGAGGTAGAGGAAGAAGATACGATCGTACAGGCTTCAATGGATGTTATTACTGATGATGCACCTCTTTCAACCGCTTCCGAATTTGACATGTCACGAAAACTGGATATGGATTTCTTCAAAATCGGGGAAAAAGCCTCATCCCTTGCCTTGCGATCACAAAATGGTATAAGCACACAAACGCGGGATTGCATTGTGCTTCTGGAACCTATGGCAATTGCAGATCTCCTTGAAAATACCATCGTGACTTCGGTAAATGCGGATAATATCCAGAAGGGAAGATCGTCCTTGATAGGGAAAATGGACACTTCGATAGCTTCGGATCAACTATCCATTATCGATGATGGAATTTTTGCGGGAGGCATTGGTACCTCATTGTGCGATGAAGAAGGGACACCCTCCCAGATAACTCCCATTATTAAAAATGGTATCTTATCGTCCTTTATTTATGACTGCTATACCGCAGGGAAAGAGAAACGGGAAAGCACAGGCAATGCCAACCGGGGATCTTACACGTCCACCCCGTCAATAGGCATTCGTAACTTGATAATAAAACATCCGTCATCCGATATCATTGCAGAGACATCAGATGGCGTTATTGTTAATACCGTTATCGGCGCCCATACTGCAAATCCCATTTCCGGGGATTTTTCAGTTGAGGCCAGGAATTCCTTTGAGATAAAGAATGGCCAGATCGCCTCACCTATAAAATCAATGATGATCTCAGGGAATATTTTTGAGCTCCTGAAGAATATCGACGGGATCGGGAAAGATGTGAGGAAAGTTGGGAATGTAATGACCCCTACAGTCAGTGTAGGGAAAATGAGAGTTGTGGGGAATTAATATGAAAATTAACACTAACCTCGTCCTTTTCTTAGTAATGGTCTTATTAACCGCGGGTATGGCAATAGAACACAGCAGATTGGCAATAATCCCACTTATCATCGCAATCATAACAGGGATTAACATAATCGCAAAAGAAAATGATGAGAAATCCGAAATAAAAAAAGTGAAAATTATAAACAATGACAAAGGAGAAGGAAATATATCAATAATCATTGGTGTAGTAATATTTTTACTTTTTATCATTGTAATTGCTTCTCTTCTTGGAAGTTACCGTATTGAAACAGGAACAGGGGCAATAATAACTGAAGTAAATGGCAATAAGGTCCCGATAACAGATGTGGGATGGCATACAAGAACTCCTTTACTTACCGACGTTGAAAAATACAGCGTTGTAAATAATAATATATATTTCCCGGCTGATTATCTGGAACTTGAATCCAGGTTTAAAGGGGACGCTCAATCCGGAGCGATTGGGTTCGATATTAAAACCACAGACGATAAGGTAGTAGATACTGGCGCTGTTATGTCTTTTGAAATAGTGGACCTGATACAATTCGGAGTTAAAAATACGCATCCTCAGGAGCAGCTTCAAAAAGCTTATGATAGTCTGGTCTTTAATTATCTTCAATCCCAGTCCTCAGAAAAGATTACAACTCAGATTACTTCAATTAATGACGAATTATATCAGAAATTAAAAGAATCAAAGATCGAAGATCAATTCGGAATTAAAGTTAACTCAGTATCTTTGCTAAGACCCACATTTACAAAGATCGCCCTGGATGCCCTTGCAGAAAAACAGGCGATACAGGCAAAATCCGAGGGTGAGTTAAATGCGGCTAAGAACCGGGCAGAAGCAATAGAAACTATCGCAAAAGCGCAAAAGAACCAGGCAGACATTTTAAAGAATGTTCCACAGGAACAACTCGATTTCAATGCTAAACTGGCATTGTATGATACGCTAAAAGGAAGTCCAAACGTCATCTGGGTAATCCCATCAGGGCAACCTGTGGTTTTAACCAAATAATATCATGATTCGAAATCCACAGAGGACTCAGGCGCGCCGAGCCAAGCTCGTAGTCGCAAGCTGGTGAAAATCCAGCACGAGGAAAGGTTAGCCGCCACCTCAGAACTGAACCCCACACCCGGTCTGGTAACAGACCGATGTGAAGCTGGGGGGAAGGGATACCAGGCCGCAATGGAAGTGAAGGTTATCCTATGAGGTATACTTTGGGTGTTATCGGCACTGGTCTTGTTGTGATGTCCCAATTCTACAGCCTTCGCAAAATCAGAAACACAACTTCAGAACATGCAAAAATCCTTAATATTTAATGCGGAAGCTATTTATAATAAGTCTTACAACTTTATTACCACGAGTGGAAACTAATAATCGATATTGCGAAATAATGATCATTTATCATTTCAGATATTCAGCTCATAGAATCACTAAATAATTTTTATTTCACAATAAAGATGATTTTGTTTACAAGTCACTTTAAAATTGGGAGGGTTAAATAACATGTTACGGAAAGGAATTATAGGAATTGTTGGGATATTTTTAATACTGCTAACGCTGGCAGGAACAGTAAGCGCCTTGAATGCGAACGAGTCAAATGCGACTCCTGAAATTGTCAGTATATTACCAGATTCTACAACAGTGAACAATAATGTTGGAGAGATGAGAACATTCATCATAACAACCAATCAGGAAGTAAATGTAACCTGGTTTATCAATAGAACTCAGGTACAATCTAATACAAGCGTGAACACGTCAGCTTATATAAATGATAGCGCAGCGATGGGTTCATGGAATGTCACCGCAATTGCCTCGAATGATAAAGGCACAGATACGAATGAATGGGATTGGATCGTCAGAACCCAACCTTTTGCAGGAGTTGAGATTAAGAATCTGGCTTTCAATCCTGCAAGTATAGAGATATTAAAGGGAATGACTGTGATATGGACGAATAACGATAGTACCACACATACTGTCACAAGTGACACCAATCTATTTGATTCAGGCAATGTTAATCAGGGACAAACTTTTGAATTTACTTTCAATGAAATCGGGACTTTTAATTATCATTGTTCAATACATCCGGAAATGCTTGGAGAGATAACAGTAATACCAGCTCCAACACCAATACAGCCTCTTGTGGAGGAAATCGGAATCGACCTTGAGTTAGTAGCGGAAAACTTCACAGCTCCGATTGCACTCGTTTCTCCTGACGATGGAACCGGAAGGCGATTCATAGTAGACCAGATCGGAGTGATCAGGATTCTCACTCAGGATGGACAGGTTCTATCAGAACCTTTCTTGAACCTTAGCTCTAAGATCGTGAATTTAAGACCTCAATATGACGAGCGCGGATTGCTTGGCCTGGCGTTCCATCCCAATTTCAAGCAAAATGGGCTTTTTTACGTATATTACAGTGCCCCTTTGCGGCAGGAAGCGCCTGCTAACTGGGATGCCACAAGCACTATATCCGAATTCAGAGTTTTGCCGGATAATCCGAATAAAACCAACGAAAGCTCGGAGAGAATTTTATTGCAGGTTGATAAACCCCAGTCCAACCATAATGCTGGCCAGATCGCCTTTGGCCCTGACGGATACCTCTATATCCCAATTGGTGATGGAGGCAATGCGAACGATGAGGGTATGGGTCATCCGAAACCCGGCAATGCGCAGAACATTTCAACTCTTCTGGGAAAAATCCTGCGCGTTGATGTAGATAATGGGACTCCTTATGGAATACCACCTGACAATCCATTTGTGGGCAAAGATGGACTGGACGAGATATTTGCATATGGATTACGCAATCCGTTCCGCATAGCTTTCGATGCAGGCGGGAACAATTCGTTGTTCGTTAGCGACGCAGGCCAGAACGCCTGGGAAGAAGTAAACATTGTCACTAATGGAGGCAATTATGGATGGAACATCAGGGAAGGCACGCATTGCTTTGACCCCAATAATCCCAACCTTGCGACAGCGAGCTGTCCCGATGTAAGTACCAGCGGTCAGCCCTTGATCGACCCGGTCATTGAATATGCGAATGCAGGACAGTCCGGGGGCATTGGTGTAGTAGTTGTTGGTGGTTTTGTTTATCGCGGGAATTTACTGCCCCGGTTCAATGGAGATTATCTCTTTGGCGACTTCAGTAAAGGATTTACAGAAGGTAATGGCAGTCTGTTCGTGGCAAGACCCCCACCCACGGGGCAAAAGATGTGGTCAATAAAAGAGTTGAAGATCGCTAGTAGCGCCAGTGGACGTATCGGTGCATTCGTGCATTCCTTTGGGCAGGATTCTGATAATGAAATATATGTTCTGACCTCGGATATGCTCGGACCTGCGAATAATACAGGTAAAGTATTCAAAATCAAACCGGTTGCAATATCTCGCATCTTTACAGCTAATCTTTCCGGTGACGAAGAAGTGCCGCCAATTGACACTCCAGCAAGAGGCAATGCCACATTTGAACTTAACGATAATGGAACAATGTTGCATTATAGACTTATGGTAGAAAATATCACCAATGTTACAATGGCACATATCCATATGGCACCTTTTGGACAGAATGGTTCGATTGTTGCCTGGTTATATCCAAATGCACCACCAGCTGTCCTTATCCCGGGAAGGTTCGACGGGCTCCTTGCAGAAGGTAATATTACATCTGCTAATTTGACTGGTCCTTTGGCCGGAAAGTCCTTCGATATACTTATGGAATCCATTATGAATGAGACTGCTTATGTAAATGTCCATACGGACCGGTATCCGGCAGGAGAGATACGGGGGCAAATAAAACCTGCTGCACCATCAGTGGCACCTGAAATCACGAACTTTACTCCGGAGGAATCAAATGTGACTGATATCGAAGGCGGCCCAACAAGAACCTTCACGATAAATGTAAATCAGATAGTCAATGTTTCCTGGCAGATCAATGGTGAAGAGGTATCCAGCCAGACCAGTGTAAATACCTCGTCCTATTCGAATGCCATTGCAGCCCCGGGTATATGGAACGTAACTGCAATAGCTTCAAATTTAAAAGGCAGTGATACGCATATGTGGGTATGGACCGTAACAAAACAAATAATTGGAAATAGCAGTATCTCAGGCATGAAGTTCAATGACTCAAATGGCAATGGGATAAAAGATCCGGAGGAATCCGGCTTTTCGAACTGGACTATAGTACTCAAAAACAGCACTGGATCCATAGTGAAGACTATGATGACAGACGTTAATGGCAGCTATACCCTGAGCAACCTGACGCCGGGCAACTATATTGTGGCAGAGGTCCTTAATCCAGACTGGAAGCAGACATTGCCAGCAAATGGAACATATAATGTAACTGTTACAGGTGGAGAAAATCTAACCGGTATAGACTTCGGCAATAATTTGCCCGTGACGCCGCCAGCGAATGTTACTAAAGCTGTACGTGTGATCGAGAAAAAATCTATACGCCCTGGAGAATCAACCAATATTACTGTTGATATCACCAGCAATATGAGCCAGGCATTATCCCTTCATGAAATAATACCTGCCGAATGGAATCTGACAAGAATCTCTGATGACGCAGATACTTTCAAGAGTAACACCAGCGAGTGGATATGGTTCAATGTAACTCCAGGAATTAACAAAACAGTTATCTATAGACTGACCGCGCCAGATAATGTCTCTATTGGAACGTTTTACATTAACGGAACTATAAATAGCTCAAGTGGAGTGATAGCAGTCGTATTGAGTGATAACACCATTACACTTGCCTCCCCCCCACCGGGTACTGGCGGAGTAAAAGTATATGGGTTCCCTACTCAAACTCTGGTAGTTGCACCCGGTGCGACGTTCACTTTTAGCGTGAATATCGATTCGGGGAGCGAAAATTTGCAGTTTGCACATGTTGAACTGAACTACGATAAGACAAACCTGACAGCCAATACAATTACCTCAGGAAACCTGCTGGGTGCGGATGCACTGGCTGAGCCTGGAAACGGAATCAGCCCTGGGAAGGTAAAATTCGGACTTGCCAGAACAGCCAGCGCGGCAGCACCTGTAAATGGCACATTTATAACCGTGCAATTCAAAGCCAGGGGCAGCGCATCAGGAATTTATGTTCTTGATCTGGCAAATGCAGTCTTAATGAATAGCACTACAAGCCAGATAAACAATTCCCAGGTGATCGATGGACAAGTGAACGTATCAGGAACACCCGAACTTAATTGGAAATTCATATCAGTACCTTACATGCTGAATAACGCAAGCGTTGATTATGTATTACGGGGCCTTGTGAAAGGCACGGATTACACGGAGTTATACGCATGGGATACAGTTGGGAAGCAATGGATGTCACCTGTGACGAATTTCACGCCTTTGAATGGCTATTTGATAAAAATAGACACTTCAAAGACTATGCCAGCACTGGAAAAGAAGACTGGAGCATTTATACCTCCTTCTCTTGGTGTAACCAAAGGATGGAACCTGATCGGAACCTCCGGTGAAAATTCGATTGCTGCTGAAACGATGCTTAATGCGATCGATGACAGCTATTACAGCATCTGGAACTGGAATGTTGAAGACCAAATGTATGATCCTGTTGTTGGCATCAATTCCAACTCAAGACCGGCAGGATCAGTGGGAACTGATGCATTTATTATGCAACCAGGAATAAGTTATTGGGTCTGGGCAACTAAAGATACATCATTGCCTGCATTAGGTCCATAAAAAGGGTTTGAAAATGCAAAATTGGAATAAACACCTGGAAAGTCAGGGTTTATTCCCTCTTTTTTTTCTATCGTCATAAAATACAAAGAATCTGTTTTATGAACTTTGATAACAGTTCCGCTTCATCTTGTTCAATTCCTGCTCTGCTAATTTTAAAAAAATATATAATATGTCCTCCTCAATAAAAAAATAGAGGTCACCGGGCATAAAGGTTAATATATTTGTTAGGATAATTATCTTTATTATGATAAACAGTTTATCTTTATATGGGATTGAGGAATCTATCGGAATTCATGTAATTCTTTCAAATCTCTTCTGGTGGACATCGTTAATTCTGGTCATTACAGCATACAAGAACCGGCGTATCTGGAACGTGGGTGAAATGCCATGGACGTACCTGTTCTTGACATTTTTATTTTTCGGGATGCGTGAATTGGGACATTTGACTAAATCGTCTTTGTTAGACTCAATAAGATATATTTTTGGCATATGCTCGGCGATATTCATGACATCCGCATTAATACTCATTTATATGAAAATTTACAAAAGAAAAACTACATCAAAATCTATGAGTTTTATTCCGTTGATGTTTGCTCTTATATTTCCGATCCTTTTAATTTACCTGTATTTTTCCGGAACGAAAACCGAAACTATAAAAAATATTTTTTTTAACCTGGAAAATTTTATGTGGATAATAGGAAGTTCGATAACAGTATATACAACCTATATGCTTGGAACGAAATCAACGGGAGATTTTGTCCATGTTTTCATGTTTTTCCAATTCGCAGCTATTTTTGCCATTTTATGGAAATTCCTTGGCGTAATAGGCACTATCAGTTCCCCCATTCCTTATTCGATCCGTGAATTCATGGAAACATTATTTGGCGTATGTGCAATAATCTCCATGTTTATCCTTGAAAAAATGTTGAGAAAATTATCCAGACACATTTCATAACGATGACTACTAAAGCGGAATTATATTTATTTGCACTTTCGGAATTGGAAAAATCCACTGGAGATATCATCTCTACAGCTATCGTAACGCATGACGGGCTTATTATGGCAAGCACAAAATCGGATACAATGCACAGGGAAACATTTGCGGCTTATGGAGCGGCTTCATTCAAACGTGCAGGTGAAACCATGGAAGAGCTAACGGGTGAGAATATTGATGTGTTAATATATGAGTCAAAAAACTATATGGTTGTGACTGTCCGTGCGGGTATGCATGCTCTATTGATAGTACTTACCGGCAAGAATGTCCAGATGGGGCTTGTACTCATGAATACCCAGAAGACTGCCATCAAGATAAAGGAAATATAAAATTATTTACTTACCATGAAACGAACCCGGGCAAGAGCAAAACTGTGGCTAATAAATAATGACGAAGAGCCAATTATAGGGGAAGGTAAAGCAGCCCTTCTTGAAGCCATAAACAATGAGGGTTCCCTGAACAGGGCATGCAAGAAAGTTAAAATGTCTTATAAGCATGCATGGCTTTTGTTAAAAGAAATTGAAGAAAGCATTGGAGAGCCCATAATTATAACGCAGCGCGGTGGCCTGGACCAGGGAACATCCCTGACGGAAAAAGCATTGAATCTGCTTGAAGAATTTAATACTTATCAAAATTTACTTAACCAAACGGTTTATGACAAAACTTTCTGGGAGGCGATCGGATTGAAAATATCTGCAAGGAATCAGATGAAAGGCAGGATAATCGAGATTGAAAAAGAAGGTCTTATCTCAAAGATCAAGATTTCCATTGAACCCACAATAATTACTGCAATAATTACAAAAGAGGCTGCAGATGCCATGGATATCAAGAAAAACGATGAAGTGGTAGCGGTAGTGAAGGCTACTGAAGTTATGATCGGAAAAGAAAAATAAACTATCTGGAATTTGAAATCATAGATTTCGAAATATTTTCGAAACTTTTATTAATAAGCGTTATGTTTGAGTGAACATAAGGTGATTATAATATGAAATCCCCGTTCACAAAAATAATTTTACTACTGATCCTGAGTTCACTTATAACCGGCTGTGTCCAGCAGGCACCAACCGGGAATATTACCTCTATAGCAACATCAACAATTTCCGGGCCGCAGAAAATGCTTCTGGCAACAACCACTTCTACTTGCGATACCGGGCTTCTGGATGTGTTTAACAAAAGGTTCGAGCAAGAAAATAACGTAGAAATATCAACAATATGCGAGGGAACTGGCAAAGCAATAGCCACAGGCGAACTTGGAGCTGCGGACGTTCTGATGGTTCATGCGGTACAGGCAGAAATAAAAGCAGTGGCTAATGGCAGTTTCATCAATCGCACCTACATGATGTACAATTATTTCGTGATCATCGGGCCCGAGAATGATCCGGCCGGGATAAGAAATGCAAGCAATGCTACAGATGCGTTCAGCAAAATCGCAGCAAAACAGTCACCATTCATCTCCAGGGGAGATAACTCCGGAACGCATATAATGGAATTGTCAATCTGGAAAGCCGCCAATATCACGCCTGCCGGAGCTTGGTATGAATCAGTTGGTAAAGGCATGGGAGATACTATCACAACCTCTGACATCAAGAATGGTTATACACTCTCAGACAGGGGAACATATCTTGCAATGAAGGGTAAGATAAACTTAAGAATCCTTTTCGAATCCGACCAGAAATACCTCTTCAATCCATACCATGTCATGGCTGTGAACCCTGCGAAGTTCCCCAACGTGAAATACGACCTTGCAATGAAGTATATCAACTATGCGACATCTGCGCAGGGACAGGATATCATAAGGAATTATGGCAAGGACAAATTCGGGGAAGCGTTATTCGTGCCTGAGGAAGATGCCGGAAACGTAACAAGTCCCTGAAGCTGGTGCCGGGTTTGAATCACACTGCTCCCAATGTTTGTATTCACGCAGATTACGGCAATCCTTTCAAAATACATGGTGGAAAGGAACTCCCTGTGGCTGAAGCCTTAAAAAAAATCACTGATCCCTATCTTCTTTTCCAGATAGAGCGGGTGAGCTCATTCCACGGATACCTTAGCACCGGAGCATTCATCTGAATCCAGATGCTCAACATTGCAAAAAGGGTGCTGGATGCTGATCCTGGAGAACAACTGTATGTCACATGTGAAACGTGCAACTGCCTTCCTGACCCATTCCAGATCCTGGCAGGATGCACCATAGGGAACAAATGCTTGAGATGATGAAAAGCACAAACTTCGGGGCGATCTATGTGGGACTGGGTATCGCATCTTCATACGGGAAGCACAGGAATGCGGAGCTTGCGTTTAACCTTGTAAAGGAACTCAATAACCACACCAAGTTCGTAATAGGTGCGCTTCGTGGTCACTGCAATGTCGCGGGGTTTAACCAGGTAGCTTCTTATCTTTATGGCTATCCGTTCGGGCTTGACTTTGCGCGCGGATTCCCGAGATATAATCCCGGTGAATACACGGCTGTTGATGTGTTAAGAGAAAAGGATGTAGATGCAGCATTTGTAATGTCGGCTGATCTTGTCTCCCATTTCCCTGCAACATGCAGCGAATACTTAAAGGAGATACCCCTGGCATGCCTTGATATCGCCCCGTGCCCGACAACGCTTGCTTCTGATGTCGTATTGCCCGGCGTTATCGATGCCATGGAATGCGATGGTACGTTCTACAGGCTTGATGATGTGCCTGTGTATTTCCAGCCATTCACGAAATCGCCTTTCGGGTTTACACAGAGTAATGAAGATACTATGAAGCAGTTGTTTGAGAGGATAAAGAAGTTGAAATAAACAAAGAACTGATGCGAACTCGAAACGAACTCTGATTGAAAGTTGTTAGAGAGTTGTTTTCGAGTTCGTGGCCATTTTTCCTTTATTTACCCTCCTCAATTATCTTTCTTGCCCAATCAAAAACTTTTTTTGCGATTTCAAGAGCTTCCTGATATTCCTGTTCATCTACTGGCTCAAAGTCCCCTGGATAACGGGTACTGACAGCATATGCGGTGAGTGAAATTGAATCCTTGATTTCATCAGGAACGATAATGCTATGCTCTTCGATCAATTCAATAAGATGACCTATAGAATGAGTACGGGGAAAAGAAACATCAATGGAGACAAGCAAAGCTTTCAGAGCTTTTTCAACAGCCTGTTCACAATCAAAGCAGAGGTCTTCATACAATATATCCTCGAAGACTTTCCCAGCTTTTGCTATCTGCAAATTGCTTTTTGCCCTTTTCAACCATATTCTGGCAAGTGACTCATTTCTCATAAACCACTTTCCCGAACTTTGAAATCTCTTTATATATCATAAAAGGATTATCTTTCAATTCTTCAAACTTCTCCGGAGTTTCAACGATAATATCAACAGGCGCTCCCATACCATAGAGAAACCTGTAAATTTGCTGAGCAACTTTTCTTCTATGCGAAACGCCTTTCTTAATTATGCATATATCATAATCACTTTCTTTTTTGTGATCACCTCTTGCGCGTGAGCCGAATAGAATGATTTTTTCCGGATCCACTGACCGGATTATGATTTCTATTGCTTTTTTAAGTGGGTCAGTTTTTTTCACGAACTCGGATTTCATATTACATCTCCTTACTTATTTTCATAATTTTTGTAATGTATTTTGCCCTCGAATTTCAGGGTCAGATAAGGTTATTTTGGTCATTTTCTTATTTTTCTGGTATTTAATTCCGAAGCTTTTTATTATCTTCTGGTACGAAAAATAACCACAGAGCGCACAGAGGGCACAGAGAAATTACATCTCTGTGACCTCTGTGGTTGATTATCCTTGCTCAGATCAATTATATAAGTGGATTTAAAAAATCTCAATTTTGAGTGAATTTACCTCCAACCAGAATAAATTAAAAAGTCTCTCAATTGACGAAATAATGTCATCGATTTCTGAACACATATTAGAAGAGAATATATTTCATTACTAATAAATTATCTTTTTTCTATTTACTTTTTAGATAGTTTTGGCTCCACTTTGTACAATTTTTCTTAATAAACAGATGCATCTCATCTAAATTGTTAAGATCCTTATTCCCTTTTTCCCACTCTTCAAGAACCTGTATGAAATATACATGAGGATCATCCCCAGACCAGTCCTTAAATTCTGTAGTGGCATCAATTTCAAATTTATATATACCTTTCAATATCCCCATGCAGTGCAGTTTTGATTCCTCATCCATTGAAAGCTTCTGGAATTTTCTGAGTTCCTCAAGATAAGGCTCCAAAACGTCTTCAAACATTTCGGATGCCAATTCATAAGGATCAACATACCCGTGTCTCGTCCCTCCCGATTTATCCCAGACATCCTCAACTTCGAGGTTATCCAGATCATGAAAAACACCATCTGCGACATCATCAGGATTAACTTCTCTTTGGTATTCAAATGCAAGCTCTTCTATCCGTTTCGAAATCTTCACGTCTTCATCAGCAAGTCGATTCAAGATTTCATATGCATACTTGGCGCGGATTTCATCCATGATCTTATTTTTTTCCGATATTTTGGAGGTAGATGAAATTTTATTCTTAAGGGCTTTTTTGTTCATTCTTATCCACTCATAAAACTATAACCGATATTCTATAACTTTATATAAAAACTCTTTTCATTTTAACTTCCATACAGTTATTTAATATGAAAAAGTCAACACTGGAAAGAATATATTAACTGAGGAAATACGTTTATACCTTACTGCGCTTTTAGCATGCGAATGAAAGATAACTGGCATGCAGAAAGGGCGGATAAATGGACAAGCTACTGGAAGGATGAGGCGCATGATCCATCTGCTCCATATCTTTTGACAAAATGCTTGGAAATCTCAGGAGAGGAGAGAAAAGAACTGGAACTGGACGTTGTGGAAGAAGAAAGCATAAAAATCATGCTGGATGGGCGCCACCTTGTTACCCTTCTTGCCCTTCCAAGAGAACTTCGCGAACTTGCTGCAGGATTTCTTATATGCGAGGGTGTTCTTAAGAAAATAGAAGACATTCGTTCGATAACTGTGCAAGAAGATATCGTTTTTTGCCAAAGTTCACTCGATAACAGTGAACTCGAACTGTGGACTGAGGTCAGGAGTTCAGGATGCATTGGAATAAAATCTTCATGGGAAGGAATAGAATCTATCACCTCAAAAGTCAAGATGAAAAAAGAAGTGCTGCTGAATGCTATCGAGCAGATAAAAGAGCAGGGTAAGATCTGGAGGCGGACTGGCGGCACCCACTCATCGCTTATTTGCACAAGTGAAGGGGAGATTGTGTCGTTTTGCGAGGATATAAGCAGGGCGTGCTCTGTTGACAAAGCCGCCGGAGCAGCGCTGCTTTCGGGAAGAGACCTTTCAAACTGCGCCCTTGTAACCACGGGAAGGCTTTCAGGCGGCTTTGATTTTTACCATGATCGAATATTGGTATAGCAATATTCGAGAGACACACGCTGTTAAATATTGTATCGTAGGATATTTACCTACACGAATGAAATATTATCATAGCAAGTGAGAATATATATATGAAAAGTGTTAAGTGATGAATCAATAAGAATATGAACATTCAAGGAATTTCATTATCAAGTCAGAATATTGTTGAAAATAATCTCATCACAGAACTAACAGTTGTTCTTAGGAAACAATTCAGCCAGAGCCTCTTAGCTATTGTCCTGTTCGGCTCCATCATTAAAGGCAATTTCACAAAAACTTCTGATATTGATGTTATCGTAGTGTGCGAAAATCTCATAGAGGATTGGAGAGCACGTGATAAAATGATTTTTGCTCTTACTGAAGATATTGAATTGAAATACTCCACCCCAATCCACATGAATCTTGTGAGCAAAGATGAAATTTCACATGCAATAGAATCAGCTAATCCATTGATGCTTGAAATTTATGATGCAAATAGAATTATTTATGATAAGGGCAACTTCTTCAGCAATTTAATAAAAAATTTTGAGTTCAATCTCCATAAATGGCATGCAACAAAAGTTGAAAAAGGTTTCTGGAAAATACCAGGTTTAGCGGTGATAGAAAGTGACTGAAACCAAAAAAATTTTTGAAGCTCTGATGTTAGAATCATGTTCAGATGTACGGTCCGCAAAATTACTTCTGGATGGGGCAGAGTTCAGCAGGTCAATATATCATTCACAGCAGGCGATTGAAAAAGCAATGAAAGCCAGTCTTGCTTTAACAGGTGCTATAATAACCGATGACCACTGGGTTTCAGATCGGTTTCTGCAGGCTTTTCATGAGATGCCAGGCATTAATAATTTAATTCGTGAATCTAAATATTTGGAGCGGCAGGCAATAAAATCAAGATATCCTCTGTTTACAAATCCTGATAAGCCAATATGGATCCCTTCACGTGAATATACATACCAGGATGCGAACGATGCCTACAAAAAAACGATCACTATTGTAAGAAATATAATCCGATTTTTAAAAGAAAAGCACGGCATCTCGTTTGAGGTTAATTAGGAAATACGTTTATACCTTATTGCACTTTTAGCATGCGAATGAAAGATAACTGGCACGCAGAAAGAGGCGATAAATGGACAACCTACTGGAAGGATGAGGTGCATGATCCATCTGCTCCATATCTTTGACAAAGTGTGTTGAAATCTGGGCAGATGTGCGAAAAGAACTGGAACTTGATGTTGTGGAAGAAGAAAGCATAAAAATCATGCTGGATGGGCGCCACCTTGTTACCCTTCTTGCCCTTCCAAGAGAACTTCGCGAACTTGCTGCAGGATTTCTTATATGCGAGGGTGTTCTTAAGAGAATTGGGGACATTAGCTCGATACATGTGCAAGAAGATACCGTTTTTTGCCAAAGTTCACTCGATAACAGTGAACTCGAACTGTGGACTGAGGTCAGGAGTTCAGGATGCATTGGAATAAAATCTTCATGGGAAGGAATAGAATCTATCACCTCAAAAGTCAAGATGGAAAAAGAAGTGCTGCTGAATGCTATCGAGCAGATAAAAGAGCAGGGTAAGATCTGGAGGCGGACTGGGGGCACCCACTCATCGCTTATTTGCACAAGTGAAGGGGAGATAGTGTCGTTTTGCGAGGATGTAAGCAGGGCGTGCTCTATTGACAAAGCCGCCGGAGCAGCGTTGCTTTCGGGAAGAGACCTTTCAAACTGCGCCCTTGTAACCACGGGAAGGCTTTCAGGCGGGATGGTGGCAAAGGTGGCGCGTGCCGGGATTCCTATTGTGGTAAGCAAGGCTGCGCCTCTGAGTACAGGAGTTGCGCTTTCAAAAATGGTTGGGATGACTCTTGTGGCATTTGTGAGGAAACCGAATTTGTATGTATATTCAGGCGAGGAAAGGGTCGTATAAATTCTGACTTTTTCCTTTTTTTCATATTACCGAGATGTTATTTATATTAGGCGCAACGATTTATTGCTAAATATAACACATACCTATTTCGGATCATTTGAAAACTATGGCAAAATCAGAATATTGGCTGAAAATGGCAGAAGAAGATTTGAAAGATGCATCACTGGATATTGAAAATAGCCGTTTCACAAGTTCGGTCTTTCATTCGCAGCAATGTGCTGAAATTGTAAATTTTTCAAAGTTATTAGAAAGCCAGAAGGAATCTCCGAGGTATGGATGGGAAACCGTTGATAAGATCATAATGCCATCTGAAATTTATGATGCAAATAAGGCCGGCGCCCTTTTTGACAACGCTAAGGAGGTAATGGAGCTTGGAAGAAAATTCCTTAAAGGATCTAAATGAAGAATATGCTGCCCTCCTAAAAGAATATCTTGAAAAAGTAAAGAACAGGGTAACAGGAGTGCTCCTTTTTGGCTCAGTTGCGCGCCGCGAGGAGCTGCCTTTTCCACAAAGCGATATTGACATGATCGTTGTGGCAAAGGACCTGCCTTCTGATTTTTTTCAAAGGGCTGAATTGGTAAGAAAAATCGAGAATTGCCCATCTCTTTTACAGAGCATCTGGATGACTGAGGAGGAATTCATATCACAGTTCAAAGCAGGAGCAGGGTACCTTCTGGATGCGATCCATGAAGGAAAGATAATCTATGATAGAGGGTTTTTAAGAAAAATAATTCCACAGGCAAAGCATGAGCTAGAAGTAAAGGGAATAAGACGGGTTGGAAGCGCCTGGGTCCGGCCGGTAAAAGATTGAAAGGGATTGCATGAATTCCTTCACAATATCTAATGGTCTCGTCCTTTTCGATAAGTTTATATCAAATTGCATTATGTTTGAAAAAACATAATGCAATTCAATTCATTGGATTTATATCTAAAAAATGAATTGATGGAGAAAAGGATTTGCTTGAAATCGCATTAGAGGGATATAATATAATATAGTCCAATTTTGAATTCTAGATATCATACCGGCGATAATGTGAAAACAATAACAACCCTTAACGAAGCACTTGAAAAAATAAAGCAGCTTAAAAATACATATTACTTCAGGCGCGAATCAGAAAATGTCACCCTTAGCGACTCTGTGGGAAGGGAACTCAGTGAAGATATTATTGCGAAATCCATGTCCCCATTATTCGATATTGCCGCAATGGACGGATTTGCTGTCCTAAGAGCTGATCGTTATCCACTTAAAATATCCGGGAAGATATATGCAGGAGACAGCATTGCAAAGTCAAAAAGCGGCGAAGCTATGGCAATCGCTACAGGCGCAATACTCCCGCAAGGAGCTGATGCGGTGCTCAAAATCGAGGATGCGCAGGTCAATAATGACCTTCTATACGGAAAAGAGCTAAATCTGTGGGAAAATGTGTTCCGAAAAGGCTCTGATTACTGCGCCGGGGACAGGATATTTGAGAAAAATCACCGGATAATGCCCCAGAGCGCCGCGCTATTATACAGTCTTGGCATAGAAAATGTCCGTGTATATAAAAAAATTAAAGCTGGCATAATTTCCACGGGCACAGAAATTTATAACGGAATGAAAAAAAATACAAGTGCAGTGCTGATACAGGGATTTTTGAAAGAATCGGGTCACGAATCCGAATTTATAGGCGCTGTCCCTGATGACTATGATAAAACAAAGAATATTCTGCTGCAAGCATGCGAAAACTTCGATTTAGTATTTACGACAGGTGGTGTCTCGGTAGGTGAACGGGATTTTGTTGCTGATATTATTGCTGAGGCGGGAGAAACAGTATTCCACAGGGTCGCAATCAGACCTGGAAAACCCCTTGCTATCGGTATTGTGAATGACACTCCTGTTTTTGCACTTCCGGGCAAACCAACAGGAGCTTTCACTGCTCTTGAAATAATTGCGCGAAGATATTTCACAGATATGCCAAGGGCAATGCATAAGCTTGCAATAAATGAGGATGTTGTGGTGCCGGAAAAAGGTTTTGGATATGTCCTTTTCGTGAAGATAGTAAATAACAAACAGGGATATTGGAAAAGGTGAACTGGTGAATGTATATCTTTTCAATTGAGATGAAATCTAATAAGAAATAGGTATTCATGAGCAGTATTGACTTTCTGGTTCAGGGAATTATCAGGGCATTTGAGCTGATATTCAATTTAAACCCCTATATCCTGAGCATAACAGGTGTTTCTATCAAAGTATCAGGCACTGCTACTATCCTTGCTACCCTTACCGCAATACCTCTGGCATTTGCCATATCCTTCTTGCATTTCAGGGGTAAACAGGCACTCATCACTATGGTTAATACAGGTATGGGACTTCCTCCGGTTTTCGTTGGTCTCTTTGTTTTTTTGATGATTGTGCCTGTCGGTCCTTTAGGATTCCTGAATATTGTTTACACACAGGAAGCAATGATACTTGCACAGTACATTCTTATCACACCAATAATTACAGGCATTTGCATTGCCGCAATAAAGGCAGTACCTCAATCCATAATAGAGACCGTTTATACACTTGGTGGAACACAAAATGATGCAGTAATTGAGACTTTAAAAGAGGCAAGGTTCGGGATCATTACAGCGGTACTTGCAGGATTTGGAAGGGCGCTTGCAGAAGTGGGAGCAATTCTTATTGTTGGAGGTAATATCGCCCGCACAGGAAGCGTCGGTGGAATTGGCGAAGGACTTTCGCAAACACGTACACTCACGACTGCGATTACCTCTGAAACAAGTAAAGGCGATATTTCAACTTCGATTGCCCTTGGGCTAATCCTGATCTCCCTTGTTCTTTTTGTGAATATCCTGGCCAACTATTTCCAGAGGAGGGACTGAATTTGATCCGGATAGATAATCTTTACATGGCATTCGCGGATAAAGAGGTTTTAAGAAATATTAACCTTGAAATCCATCAGGAAGAGATTTTCGCCCTGATCGGACCGAGTGGCACAGGTAAGACAACATTTCTTCGCATTTTGAATTTTCTTGAGAAACCAATTAAAGGGGACATTGAATATAATGGGATGACAAAGCCGGGAATACTTGATATCAGGCGCAGGATGTCTCTTCTTTTCCAGACACCTGCAATATTTAATAAATCTGTTTTTGAAAATGTAGCTTATGGGCTAAAAGTACGCGGTATTGAAAAAAAAATCGTAGAAACAAAAGTCAATGAAGCTTTGAATATTGTTGGTCTTGACGGAATGGAAAAACAGAAAGCTCGTACACTTTCAGGAGGAGAGGCACAGCGCATGGCTTTTGCAAGGGCTATCGTCTATGACCCGGAGATTCTTCTTCTTGATGAGCCAACTGCAAATCTTGACCCTGCCAATGTAATGAAGATAGAGGAGATCATCAAACGCATAAGGAACGAGCGTGGGACGACCATTATACTTGCAACCCATAATATCCCCCAGGTCAGGCGCATTGCTGACAGGGTGGGGATTTTATTGAATGGGGAATTGATAGAAGTGAACAGCAAAGAAGGGATTTTTTCCAGTCCGAAAGATGCAAGGTCGAAAGCTTTTATAAATGGAGAGATGATTTATTAGCCTATTAGCTTATTCTCATTCCTTAATACTCGAGCTTCCCGGTGGCAGGAACATCGCTATCCTATCCGGTGAAGCTATCATTTTTATAAGCTTTTTATCCTCGAACTTTTCATTCAGGATTCGGTAAATCTTCTTTGAAATGTCGTTCTGGTTGAATTCACCCGGCAGAACCTCCATGATGAACTGCGCTGTTTTCTTTACAGCGCCCAGCGGCCCTCCGATCAATCTTTTTTCTTCTCCAAGCTCAAGACCAAGCGCTGTACCCAGCATTATATCCTTGAAATAATTTCTTTTTCCCCTTATCACAAAAGCGCCTTTTGCCACGTACTCACCCGATTCAGGAGTTTTTGAAACCTGCTCCGGAAGCACCCAGTAGGCATCACCGCTTACCTGCCCTGATTTCCAGATGCCGGAATATGAAACAGTGAACTGCGCCGCTTCAAGGAGCGTGGTTTCAGGCACCTCTTTTCCTTCTGTCTTGATCACAACAGCAGGGGAGCCTGATACATGGGCATGGAAGAAAATATCTTTTTTCTGGAGGTATTTTTTCACGATATCCTCATTGCTCTGGGCATCCCTTCCCCCGACAACAAGGAATCCATCAGATGAGAAAAACCACCTGAATTGCTCAAACCACTTTTGTTTTGGCTTCTGGATTTTCTTGCTTATTTTGGGAACTTCTTTTTTCCCGGTCAATTTCTTTGTTTCTTCTATCGCAATAAGTGCGCCTTTTATCTTTCCCGATAATTTTTTTGACCGATCGTAATAGATCTGGGAATTCTGGGTTACAGGAAGCCTGACATCGAGTTCTACTTCTTCATTATCCACCAATACGTTGATAAGGCCTTTTCCCGGATTAATCGATTTGATCAATTTTGCCTCAGCCATATCTGATTTTTTTAATATGTTCTTGATATCATCCCATGAATACCCTTTTTCCCTGGCATTATTGATGACCTTTAATATCCCATCGCAGGTCTGGTAATGCGCATAGATCAGTTCCCCTTTATGAACAAGTTTTTGCTCATCTTCCCTGAATTTGGCAAGAGTAAGTATCTGTTTCTGGAGGCGGTATTCATATGAACTCGTCTTATCTTCTTTTGCTGCCTTTACCACTTTGATGGCTTCATTTTTCTTTTTCACTTCACTGCTGAAATATTCATCAAGCGCCTCATTGAAAGTGCTAAAAGATATTTTCTCGTTTTTTTCGTAAGTGGAAATAGGAAAAGGTAGTACATCTATCTTTATCCCGTCTTTCAGGACGATTTGAGGTTTGAGTTCCGTACTTAGCGGTTTAAAAACATCTCGCAATGCATTTTGCAATGAAGCCAGATCCTTTATGTCCCTCGCAGGGGTATTTTTTTCAATGCCGGCGCGAATGCAGACTTCTTCTGCATACTGGCCTCCCATGTTCATTTTTGTTGCCACTGTTCTAACGATGTCAGCATCAGATTGCACGAACATTTCTTTTAGTTGTTCTTCTCCAGCAGTAATGGGACTAATTTGCGCCTGCGGCAGCTCATAAGGCTCTCCTCCCCGGACTTTCCTGTCCCTGAAGCTGATGGATTTTAATGGCAGTATTATCTGCTTTTCGGAGTTCAATAAAACGATATTTCCCCTGGAAAATAGTTCTATGATGAGGATGGTCTTATCCTCGCCGCGCTGGGTATGCATCTCGATTATCCTGTCAAAATCATACTGCGAAACGTCTGTTATCCTGCCCCCTGTCAGGTGTTTTCGAAGCAACATGGGGAAAGACTGTGGGAACTTCGGGGCGATCTCGGGGTTTTTCGTAAGATGAAAGCGTTTTCCCGCTTCAATTACAAGATTTGTTCTTCCTTCTTTGAAAATATGTAACCCAATTCTTATCTCATCCGGTGAATGCTGGTATATCTTTGTGATCTTGGCATCAAGAAGACGGGGATGCAATTCCCTTACCAGCGCTGCAACGTCTACGCTTGACATTTCCTGTTTCATGTAATGGGGCTATATGAAAGGGATGTTAATTTAAGGTTTTTCATTAAGCCTTTTCACTTTTCATCGGCCAACTCACATTTTAAATAATGGTATACTGCCTTGGTGAGGGCTTCTTTGACTGAAGATTCTCGGGACTTTACTTTCAAAGCGATTACATCTTCCTTGCTGAGTACTGATTGAACATGGACATATTTCATATTATTCTCTGAATTGTTTCTTCCAGGGTCATTTTCTCAAAATGTATTACTTTAATATCTAAATGTTGATAGTTTTTGAGTTTTTTTGAGTTTCAATCATAAAAACAATATGTAATTTAATTTTTATACTGATTAAAAATAACAGTAAACTCACAGTAAACTTATAGCACGTTATCGTAAGTTATATTTACCTCAAGGTCTTATTGGGGTCGGTACTCCTCCAATATATAAAAGTGGATAAAACTAACTACAATCTTAAAAGATAATAAAAATAATCCAGGAGGAAAGCCGGGCTCGTGGTCTAGTTGGTTATGACGTCGCCTTGACATGGCGGAGATCCGGAGTTCGAATCTCCGCGGGCCCATATTATAACAATTTTTTTCAATTGACTTTTCAATAGTTAATTATCTTCAAACGTTCTTGTGTAAAAAAAAACAGAAAAAGGTAGCTAATCTTGAAAATCGATCTTATCCTCATCATTGTTATGAATTTTGGTTAAATCCCTGACAAAGCATATATAGTAAAATAACAATATAAATAGATAGGCATTCATATGAAGGAGGCTTTTATAATATGGTTACGGACTTAAAAGAGTTTGCAAGAACAGCAAAACCATCAGTTGCCGTCGTAGGCTTGGGTGGCGCTGGTTGTAATATTACAACATGGATAGCAGAAAAAGGTATTTCGGGCGGCAGGATAATTGCTGCAAATACTGATGTGAATCACCTTTATGTTCAAAAAGCAGATAAAGTGATCTTACTCGGGGAAAAAATATGCAAGGGGCACGGATGCGGAGGCTACCCCGAAATGGGGGCGCAGGCTACCAGGGAAACTATTGAAGAGTTAAAAACCGAACTTGAAGGCACAAATCTTGTTTTCCTGGTCGCAGGATTGGGCGGTGGAACGGGAACCGGCGCAATTTCGGTCGTTGCAGAACTTACACGATCGCTTAACGCACTTACCATCGGCTGCGTCACAATCCCGTTTACGATCGAAATGTCAAGAAGGGAGAAAGCAAGAGAAGCAATAAAACTTCTTGCAGAATCCTGTGACTCTGTGGTAATTATTGATAACTCAAAATTAAGGGAAGTTGCAGGAAACCTGCCTTTAAAAGAAGCCCTTAATGTTGCCAATGCACTCGTTGGGGCATTCGTAAAGAATCTTACTGATACAATCACCCAGCCAAGTCTTGTGAACCTTGACTATGCAGACCTTCGCGCTGTAATGGAACGTGGCGGCATCTCTTCGATCGGCATAGGTGAAGGAGACGGTGTAGAAAGAGTTATAAAAGCTGTCTCACAGGCTATCAGTACACCATTGTTGGACGTTACAAATATTTCCGATTGTTATGGTGTGCTTATCCATATCGTGGGTGGCGAAGACCTGACACTGGAAGAAGTTGCGGTCACAGGTGAATTGATAATGGATAAAGTGCCCAATACCAAGAGGATCATCTGGGGAGCAAAAGTAGATAATAGCCTGACAGGAAAAGTTCGCGTCATGGCAGTATTGACCGGTGTTGAAAGCCCGTTCATCTCAGGTTCTATGGAAAAAGTTAAAGAGCCTGAACCCGAACCACCCAAACCACCAGAACCAAAGCCTGAACCTCCAAAACCAAAACCTGCTACGCCAAGAATCGAGGTGCCAAGACCACAACCTAAGGTTGAAGAAGAAAAGGGCAGCAGTAATTATATATGGTATGCGATAATACTTTTAATAATACTGATCCTGGTCTGGTATTTCCTGCGATAAACCATTATTCCGGTCAAATACCGGGATATTTTATTTCTTGCGATAAAATCAACGGACTCGCCGCGATTCGAACGCGGGTCTGCGGGTTCGAAGCCCGCCAGGATATCCTGGCTACCCCACGAGTCCATGGAAATGACAACGGGTTTTATAGCTTAGCAGGTATTAAATGTTTCTTGTATGGTAATAACCCTGCTTTCAGATTTCGGGGATATATATCCGGCATCCATGAAAGGTGTAATTCTCGGGATTGATCCGGATGCAAACATTGTGGACATCTCCCATTCCGTACCCCGCCAGGATATACGAGCCGGAGCATTCATATTAATGACTTGTGCGAGATATTTCCCATCCGGGACTGTACATATAGCAGTAGTTGATCCTGGTGTCGGGACAAAAAGACGTGCAATTGCAGTTAAGGCTATATCCCATGACGGTGAAATCCATTATTTTTTCGGACCGGACAACGGTCTTCTTATTCCGGCCGCAAAGAGCATTGGAAATATCGAAGTATATGAGATTTCTAATGCACATCTATTTCAAGAAAAAATATCCTCCACTTTTCACGGCAGGGACATTTTTGCACCTGTGGGTGCACATATTTCCAGGGGATCAAGAATCGAGAAAGTAGGTGGACGCATATTTGATTTTAATGATATTGATTTTGGGATTGGAATAAAAATGAATGGTTCCATTCATGGCAAAGTCATATATATTGACTCATTTGGGAATATTATCACGAATATTTCCGGGGAATCATTAGATTTTCGATCCGGGGATGAATTGTTGATCGAAAAAAGAAGAGCAATATTTGGTAATTCATATGGATTTTACAAAGAAGGCGACCCTCTGGTTTTAGTGGGCAGCCATGGGTTTCTGGAGGTCGCAGTTAATATGGGAAATGCAGCAAAAATGTTTTGTAAGAAGCAGGGCGATGAAATTATAATTTCGATTTAATTTGTATGTTTTGGGCGATTTTCGGGAAAAGATCCAGGTGGTTTTTTGGGGAAGGTTATAAATACTATTAGTGATTATTATCATTATCATAAGAATCATGAGGCAATATCAGGATTTCACGTTTTATGAACCTGTAAATAATCCAAAATAAGAAGGTGGAAAAATGCTAAGAAAAAATGTCTCTATAAGTGACACACATTTGAAGATGCTTGACCCATTGCTTAAGAAACACCAGGGTAATTTATCTGCAGCAATGCGAGATATTATCGATTTCACGGGCTTTGTTACCGAAAATATGGGAAGCCTTGAAACTGCAAAAGATCTTTTTAAAGAAAAAAATCATGCAATGGAACAGACACGAAACCGTATTTACGGCATAACAATTCCCCTGACAATGTTCAGGTGGCTTTTAACTAATAGAAAAAACAGTTTACCCCCGATGAACGAAGCAATTCAACTTTTTTCACAACAAGATATCAATAGTTATGATGTCAATACCCTGAACAAGGTTATAAATGAAGAGATCTCATTCCTGAACTGGCCTATTTCCGTAAATATCGGAAGTGAAAATAGTCAGATATCAGTCCAGATAACGGGTATAGATCCTGAAATAAATAGCTTCTATGCAAAACTTATAACAATGTATCTCTCTAATAATAAGAATCCCCAGAAAATAAGTAAATTATTGAATTACCCGGCATCCATATTCATGTTATTCGGGAGTGCTTTGACTCAAGAAGAGGCATTAAAATCAATGCATGAAACCTTTGGAGAAAATGGCCGGAATAAAATACCCGGGGAAAACGAAATGTTTTTGATAGAAGCATTATCATAGCTCCTATTTTATTCGAAGGCTATTCCGGAACTTTTTTGTTGTTGTGAAATTATCTCACCTAATTTTAATGCTTGTGAAGAATATTCATACTCAACCTTATACTGGTGTGTCTTCAAAGTAAAATCAAATGATTAATAAAAAGAAGAAATCCATACTTATCGTAAACGGTGAACCGGATATAGCGGACTTGTTTGCCGAAATGCTTCTTATGGTAGATAATAAATATATTTTTACCACAACATTTACTGCAAAAGGGTGCCTGGCTGGAATTAAAAAAAATAAGCCAGATATGATTTTGACAGATATAGAACTTCCGGACATGGATGGGTGGGATCTGATAGAAAAAATAAAAAAGGATCATCTGGATATGCCGATTGTGGTCAATGCATCAAAAATACCCGATATAAGGGATATTTTTCGACTTTCCATGGTATCGGATTACCTAATAAAACCTGTAACCCTGGATTGTCTCCATATGGCTGTAAGAGATGCTATTGAAATCCCCTCATATCTTGAACAATGCATTAAAACAATTAAATATCACAAAGAAAAGGAAGAGGTATTGTATTTATTATTCTTATTATTGAAACAAAGCATCATTGACAGGAAACAATATATCCTGATGCGGCAGCTTTATCCAGGCCATAAACTTGAAAATGACCCGGAAAGTAAAAAGTTTCTTGATAATTTAAAAGAAAAGATCAATTCAGCACAAACTGAAATAAACCATTTCAAAAATAACCCGTTCTTATTAACTTGATGTCTTTTTAATTTTTATTACCCTGCCTCCATATCTCTGGTGTAGTGAGGTTCACTTGCACATTTGTGCCCTGTTTTTTCACACCATTTTCACAACACTGTTTATATGCAAGAATCATGATAATGATTATAAGATGAAAGGTTTGGCGTAATGACGCCACCTAACTCTATAAAAAAACACAATATAAACGGAGGCGTTATGAAAGCTAAAGGAACAAAATTAATAAAGAATGAAGACGCTGATGTCGGTATAGGCACGCTGATCATATTTATCGCCATGGTACTAGTCGCGGCGGTAGCAGCAGCAGTATTGATACAAACATCAGGCGTATTGCAGCAAAAAGCACAGTTAACAGGTAAAGAAGCCACAGCGGAAGTATCTTCAAACCTGAAGATAATATCGGTAGTTGCTACTGTGGCTTCCGAAAGTGCCACAAGCTTAGATCTCGGGTTGGAGATATCAGCAGGTGGAAATCCTATTGATATGACGGCCAGCAAACTCAAAGTGAAATATATAGACGCTGATTTTTCAAATTTCACGGTTTTTACCTATTCTGAAGATCGGCAGCTAGACGGTGACAGTAATGTTCTCTCATCAGGAGAGCTTGGCAAGCTTACTATTAATATTAACACATTATCTCCTGTACAACCACTGGGTGCAAGAAATACTTCTACCGTCCAGATCATACCCGAAATTGGCAACATGGTAATAAGGGAAATCACAGCCCCATCAACATATGGAGGAAATACCCGGTATCAGCTATTCCCGTGAAGGAAATATTCAAAGAAGGTGAAAATATGAATAAACAAAAAAATAATCTATTAAAAAATGATACGGCAGATGTTGGTATAGGGACATTGATAATATTTATTGCAATGGTTCTTGTTGCGGCAGTTGCAGCGGCTGTGCTAATCCAGACATCCGGTATATTGCAGCAAAAGGCCCAGCAGACAGGAAAGGAAGCCACATCAGAAGTTACATCAAATTTGAAAATAATGTCTGTCATTGGAAACTACACAGGAACTAATATGACTGAATTTGAAGTGGCTATAGAAAATGCAGCAGGTGGATCAAATATCGACTTTACACAGGTTATAATAAATTACGTAGATTCTACACAAACGGATACCCTGAATTACTCTGCTACTGCTGGTGCTGGTACGTATTTCAGTTATGTTGAACAACGCAGTGTTTCAACCGCAAACCAGGTACTATCTCCCGGTGAACTTGGCATAATTACTATATTACCAACGACGGGATTAGCCCTGAGGGGAAAAGCGACAATCCAGATTATTCCCGAAACAGGCACAATGGTGCTTAAGGACGTAGTAGCTCCCACAACATGGGGAGGAAAGACTTACATCCAGCTATTCCCCTGAAAAGGGGAATCTTTTCCTTTTTAAAGGAAGGAGTAAAATATGAAAGCAAACCAAAAATTCCTGATGGACAATGAAAGGGGTGATATCGGAGTTGGCACTTTGATCATATTCATCGCGATGGTACTTGTAGCCGCAGTAGCTGCCACAGTGCTGATATACACAACTGGGGCGCTTCAGCAAAAAGCCACAAAGACAAGCAAAGAGGCGACACAGCAGATATCATCAAATATTGTTGTGGAGCAGGTTCTTGGAGATAGAGGTGAAGCTGTCAATGGGACTATGAATCAGTCAATAAGTAATCTCTTAATAAGGCTTAAACCGGATGTAGGTACGACTTCGATAGACTTGAGGCAAGTCATTGTAACGGTTATGGATTCCTCCAAACGCTTTGATCTAAATTATTCAAGTGAAGATTTCAATGCTTCTGCTTCCGGTAATAACACTACCCAATATACTGCTATAGCAGTGCGGGATGAAGATTCATCGTTTACTAACACTACTCCGGTACTTAACAGTGGAGATTTAATAGAAATCCAGGTATCTTCCGTTGCTGTATATGGTATTAATTTAGATCCGAGAAAAACCTTCTGGCTATCTTTGAACCAGGAACTTGGGCAGGCAGTAAATCTTGAAATCGCGACCCCTAACTCGTTCGGAGTAAACAGGTACGTACGACTATATCCATAACAGCGGAGAGATCCTATGGGTTTTTCAACCTCTGCTGTTGTGGTTATATTCCTTGCGTTCCTTCTGCATATGGCGTCAACGTTCTATCCAATGGCGGATATGTCAAATAAGCAGGTTCAAGAGGCAAAAAAAAATTCAAATGAATTATGGAATGAAAAATTGAATACCAAAATAGTAATCACGAACTGGGATAACAACAGCAAAATCCTCACCGTGTTCAATAATGGTTCAATGACCCTTAATTCCAGTAAGATCAATCTAATATTAAGAGGGGAATTCAACTCATCTTATAGTATAAATCCCCAGGGGATCTGGCCGCCGAAGACATTCATTAATGTAAATATCGCAGCAGGAAGCGGCAGAGTGAAGATAATAACCGAAAACGGCGCAGCAGATTATTATTTGCTGACCTAGGAGATAAAAATGGGCGCAGGAGCATCAGCAACTCAGATGATCTTTTTCATTACATCTGTTATAGTTGCTTTAAGTGTAGTTGGGGCAATGTTCCTGAATATACAATCGATCTCCTCAGCAGCAATTGTTGGAAGTAAGACATTTGTGGAACAATTGAAAACGGATATCACAATCATAAACGACCCCGAAATGATCCCATATTCAGGCAGCAATTATACATTTTATATAAAAAACACCGGGAAAGAGGGTCTTGGTATACAATATATTACCGTTATTATAGATGGAACTATTGTTAATGACGCTAAACTTAATAAAACGATTTTGGGCGGCGATACGTTTTGGCTTTCAGGAGATGTATTGCAAATAGATACCGAAGTCTCCCTGTCGGGAGTAAGTGGAAGCAGTCATAATCTCAGGGTCATAACAGGAAATGGAATAGAAGATACTTTTTCGTTCAGGAAAGAATAATTATGGTGGCAGGATATAATTTTGTGCTTGACAGGGACGAATTGAACCAGATGCTGGGGGGCGGGTTCCCTAAAGGTTCCCTGATAATGATAGACGGCCCCAGCGGAGGTGGAAAAAGCGCATTGTGCCAGAGATTTGCTTATGGTCTTCTTGACAATAAAAATACAGTTACCTATATTTCAACTCAATTGACCACAAAAAATTTCATACGGCAGATGAAATCCATTGATTATCCGATAGGCATCAGGCTGCTAAAAGGCGAACTATTGTTTATTCCGGTTTTCCCATTGTTAAAAGAATCAAAGCCGCGGATTGATTTTCTCCAGCGTCTTATGGGTGCTGAAGGGCTTTATGAAAAAAACATAATTATTATAGATACTCTTTCGGCGCTTATCCGGTATGGGACTGATGCACAGAAAAGCCTTGAGCTAATTTCATTTTTTAAGAAAATAACAGGTTTACAGAAAACTATTATCATTACAATGGATTGCACAGAGATGCCTGCCCATGTAGTTTCCGAATTTAAAGATGCGGCTGAGATACTGATAACAATAAAAATGCGGCAGATGGGGACTGAAATGCTGCGGACTATGGTCATAAACAAATATTCCAATCCTGAAATACAGGTTGGGGCAATGATCGGATTCAAGGTAGAAGCAAGAAGCGGTGTCATGATCAATATTTCCGGAGTTTCATAAAGGAGTGGTCATAAGTGGATGATAAATTCGAAGAAGCCCTAAAAAGAAACCCGCACCTGGCAGAATATGTTGATAAAATCAAGAAAGAAAGCGGGGTAATGCCGGACTTCATGCCTAAATTATCCCGTGATATTGTAGACATTCCGGTACCTTCCATAATTTATCCTGTGGGTGATCCGATATTTATCCATCTAAAAGGCGACAAGGTCACAAAGCAAATTTTTTATATTGCGATAGAGCCATCCCTATCCCCGGATGAGTCTAAAAAATATAAAGCTATAATGGATACTATTCTTGAAAAAGCTGCAGATGAAGTAGTTCCTGAAAATGAGGAACAATTGAGAAAGTTAATGATGAAACTTTTTAATGAATCGGTTCATATTGCGGGGAAATTTGCGCCAATTGGAATACTTGATAAATTCCTTGGAGTAAAATCCGTATCTTTAACCCAGGATGAATATGATAAGATCTCCTATTTCCTTGACCGGGATGTGATCGGCCAGGGACCGATAGAGCCTGTAATAAGGGATCCTTACCTTGAAGATATTCATAGTATTGGAGTAAGCGGTATATACATAGTTCATAAGATCATGAACATGCTTACAACAAATTTGACCTTCGGCACCCAGGAAAACCTGAGTCACTGGCTGCATACCGTGGGGGAACGCATTGGCAGGCCTGTAAGCGATGCGCGCCCCATAATCGATGGTTCTCTTGGTGATGGTACAAGGATCGCCGCTATTTATAGTACTGACATCAGCCGGAAAGGTTCCAGTTTCACCATGAGAAAATTCATGGAAGTGCCGGCGAGTATTCCCCAGCTTATCAAGTGGGGAAGTGTGGACGCAAATCTTTGCGCATATCTTTGGCTTTTACTTGAGAACCAGATGAGCATTTTCTTTAGCGGTGAAACAGCAAGCGGCAAGACAACAATGCTTAACGCTGCATTGCCCTTCATCAGCAGCAAATCAAAGATGTATACAGTAGAAGATACTGCTGAAGTACTTCCTCCGCAGCCGGCATGGCAGCAATTAATCACACGGCTTGATGGTCCGATTGAATCCCAGGTAGATACATTTACTCTCTTGAAAGTAGCCTTGCGGTCAAGACCAAACTATATCATTGTGGGTGAGATCAGGGGCGCAGAGGGCGCGGTCGCATTCCAGGCAATGCAGACAGGGCATGCTGTTCTTGCAACCTTCCATGCTTCATCGGTCAGAAAACTTCTCCAGAGGTTGAGCGGTGAACCTATAAATATCCCGCCAACATTTGCGGATAACCTCAATGCAGCTTTGATTCTCCAGGCAATATACCGAAAAGGTAAATATTTGCGAAGGTGCACTTCTGTCGACGAGATAGAAGGGTATCTTGAAGAAGCGGGTGGTGTAATAACGCGTGGAGTTTTTGAGTGGGATTTTACAAATGACAGGCATCGTTTCAGGGGTATGAATAATAGTTTCCTCCTTGATAAGATAGCTACTAAACAGGGTTATGATGATAAGCGCCTGATATATGATGACCTTGCATTACGTTCCAAAATACTTACCAGGATGGTAGAAGAAAATATCATGGATTATTATAAAGTAAGGGATATAATCTGGGCATACCAGGCAAGAGGTCTTGAAGGAATTCCATTTGAGGTATGAAATATGAATACAAAGGTCATATTCCACTGCCTCGGGATCTCGCAAAAAACCTATTTCAAGAATTTTGTGATCCCGGTAACTATTTTAGCGATTTTATTTCCAATTATAATCCTGGTTCTTGTTCCTTCAGTCATGGAAGGAGTTCTGGTCGTGGGTGTACTGCTTGTCCCCATTGCACTTTTTGCAATGGTGATAATTTATCCCATATCAAGCCTTGAAGGGAAAAAAAAAGAAATAGACAATAATATACACTATTATATTACACATATGGGTGTTCTTGCGACCTCCCAGATGACAAGGGTTGATCTTTTACTCAAGCTGTCCCATACTGAAGCTTATGGTTATCTGGCAAAAGAGACAGGAAGGATATATGCTCTTGTTTTCTACTGGCATGTAAGTTTCCCTGTGGCATGCAGGTTCATAGCGCAGAGGACGCCTTCCGTTCTTTTTTCGGACTTTCTTGACAGGATGGCGCATTCTGTCCAGGCAGGGCAGGATTTCGGGGAGTTCGTGTTATCCGAGCAAACTGTGGTAATGAATGATTTCACGACCATGTACCAGGACTCTTTGAATTCTATAGATATGGTAAAAGAAATGTTCATTTCAATGTGCATGTCCCTTATTTTCATAGTAGCTTTTGCGATTATCATGCCAATAATAACGGGCATGGATTCCATAATACTGCTTGGAGGCTCAATAGCCATATTCATAGGTACGGAACTTGTGATATTGTTATATGCCAGGTCAAAAGTGCCCGCGGACAGGATATGGCATACACTTGATATCGAGACCCCGGCTGACCGCAGGATCAAATGGTCTATGCCAATTTCTTTGTTCCTCTGTATGATTGTTACGGTAATCGTACTTGTTTTCACTAAATTGCCAACAACTATAATGTTTGCCGCTTCATTGACCCCGTTGTTACTTACCGGACTGATAGCGCGGACTGAGGAAAATAAGATCAAGAGATATGATAATAATTTTGGAGCTTTCATCCGTTCTCTTGGCGGAGCTGCAGGGTCAAGAAGCGGACTTATTCTGGAATCACTAAAAGAATTGATTTCACATGATTTCGGCCCGCTTTCAGAAAATGTGAATAACCTGTATAAGAGACTTAAAACAAGGCTCAATACACCGCGTTCATGGGAGCATTTCGCTGCCGGAACGGGGAGTAATCTGATTGAACGCTTTGCAACGATGTTCGTGGAAGGAACAAATGTGGGCGGGAAACCTGCTATTATCGGAGATATTATAAGCAAAAATTTTATGAGCATACTTTCGATGAGAAAATTGAGATACAGCAGCGCTTCAAGCCTGATCGGTGTGTTATATGGCATGACCGCGGGAATTTCAGCAACGATGTTTCTTGCTTTGTCTATAATTGCAATGCTGGCTAAAATGTTTTCAAATATTTCGATCCCTGATATCGACATAGGAATTTCAATTGCTACTATCTCGGCCACTAATATTCCACTGATGACAACGATGCTTATGATAATGATGGTGTGTCATTCGCTGATGTCTGCAATGCTAATCAGAATTGTTGACGGAGGTCATCCTTTTAATACCTATACTCATTTTGTGGGACTTGTCTGGGTTTCTGCGCTGACTGCCGAATTGACAATGCAAGGGATGGGGCCGCTATTGGGGATGTAATCATGCAATATCACACCAATATCACACTTTTGTATATACTGATGTGGTTGAGAATAGATGTATACAATGAAATCAACTTTAAAACATAGAAATCAAAAAATAATATCTCGGAGGAATAATGGCTGGAAAAATATTACTGGTGGATGATGCGGCATTCATGCGAATGATGCTTAAAAAGATCATGGCGCCAACAGGACATGAATTAATAGAAGCAGTAGATGGTTCAGACGGTGTTGCAAAATATAAGGAACATAAACCGAATCTTGTATTCTGCGATATTGTCATGCCAAATGTTGATGGTATTGAATGCCTGAAGCAAATAATGGCTTTTGACAGTAATGCCAAAGTCGTCATGTGCAGTTCCATCGGACAGCAGACTGTAGTAAATGATGCGATCAAAATTGGGGCAAGGGATTTTATTGTAAAGCCGTTTGATGCTGCCAAGGTCCTGGAAGCTGTTTCTAAAAATATGTGACCGGATTTACCTATGTCCAGAATAAGGGTACTTGTTGTTGATGATTCAGCGTTCATGCGCAAGATCATAATTGATATTCTGGCATCTTCTCCTGATATAGAAATTATAGGCAAAGCAAAAAACGGACAGGAAGCAATAGAAAAGGTAACTCAGCTTCGGCCTGATGTAGTCACTATGGACGTTGAAATGCCCGTTCTTGCCGGATTACAGGCGCTTGGTTATATAATGAGTGAGTGTCCCACCCCCGTTATCATGTTGAGTGGTTCGGAATCAAAACAAGCCGATCTTACCTTGACAGCGTTCCAATATGGCGCAGTTGATTTCATCCAGAAACCTTCAGGGAACATAAGCCTTGATATGGCAAAAGTAAAAGATGAGTTGATAAAAAAAGTTAAAGCAGCTGCAAATGTGGCTGTCCATAAGCTTGGGTTTATAGAAGAACAAAAAGTAAACATACGCAAGAAAGAAAAAATCATACCAGTACAAAGAATCAGGACCAAAAAAATAATAATAATAGGCTCTTCCACAGGCGGACCAAGGGCTTTACAACAGGTCATACCTTTTTTACCTTCCAATCTTCATGCCCCAGTCCTTGTTGTACAGCACATGCCTCCCGGATTTACCAAATCCCTCGCAGACCGTTTGAATTCCCAATCCATGCTAAAAGTAAGAGAAGCATTGGAGGGAGATATTCTGGAGGTTGGAACTGTTTATATAGCTCCAGGGGATTTTCATATGATCGTAAAACAACAAAATATTAATGGTGAGCTTAAAGAAGTTATCGCACTAACGAAGACTGAAAAGGTACAGGGTGTACGGCCTTCTATTGATGTTCTTTTAAATTCTGTGGCACCGATCTTTGGACAAAATACACTTGGAGTAATACTTACTGGAATGGGTTCTGATGGAACAAATGGTATCAGGAAACTAAAATCGGCTGGCGGCAAGGTGATAGCTGAGGATGAGTCCACATGCGTGGTTTATGGTATGCCAAGGTCTGTGATCGAACAAAAACTGGCAGATTACATTTTACCAATTAACAAAATAGCCCAGAGCATAACGGAAAATACATAGAGGAAAAATTTATGGATGACATGGATGAATATAAAGAAATGTTCGCAGTTGAATCCGCAGAACATCTCCAATCAATGAATGAGGCGCTTCTCAGTCTTGAAAAAGATTCGGCGAACAGTGAAACGATAAATGTAATGTTCAGGGCAGCCCATACCCTCAAAGGCATGTCGGCAACAATGGGTTATACAAATATCAAAGAACTCACCCATAACATGGAAAACCTTATGGACAGGGTTCGAAAAAATGAAATAAGACTTGACTCTTCTGCGATAGATGTCCTTTTCGAATGTCTTGATACACTTGAAAAAATGGTGGAAACACCTGAAAAATCCTCTGAAATTGATATTTCTTCTCTCATTGAAAAATTATCAAAAAATGATCATGTGTCTGCAAAGGAAGAGCAAATAGTTTTAACTAATAATGTAGCGCATGAGACTATTTCGGAAAATATCGCAGACATTAACGCGCCTGAAAATTCCCCGGGTATGTCTGAAACCAGTAGCAATGTTTATGAAATAACTGTCACGCTTCATGAATCCTGTCTGCTTAAATCTGCCAGGTCAACAGTTGTAATGAGGAATCTATCTGAGCTTGGGGAGATCATTGAAACAGTTCCTCCGGTAAAGGATCTGGAGGATGAAAAATTCGACCGGGAATTCAAGGTCATAGTTTCGACAATACAAGATGCCAGGAAATTAGAAGATGCAGCAAGAAAAGTATCTGAGATATCAAAAGTGGAAGTTAAACCCCATACGGGCTCTAAATCCAGGGCAAAAACCGAAGAAAAAGCGGGTGTCACCGAAGGGAGTAAGACCTCTATAAAAAGCGTACAGAGTGTACGGGTAAGCATAGAACGCCTGGATTCGCTGATGAACCTTGTGGGGGAACTGATCATAAACAAGATCCGATTAATGCAGCTTGCCAGTGTGCACAAACTGGATGATCTTGTGGAGACGCTTGCCAGCCTTAACCGTCTTACAAACGACCTTCAGGAAGAGATCATGGCAGCGAGGATGGTGCCCATTGAGCAGATATTTAACAGGTTCCCGAGAATGATCAGGGATCTTGCGAAAAATCAGGGGAAAGAAATCGATTTGATCTTAGAAGGCGGGGATATTGAACTTGATCGAACAGTACTTGATGAAATCGGAGACCCGCTTGTACATATCCTGAGGAATTGCGTTGACCATGGTATTGAATCTCCAGAGGTAAGAAAACAGAATGGCAAGAACCCGAAAGGTACGATCAAATTGACTGCGATGCGGGAAAAAAATCATGTTGTTATTGAAGCAGTCGATGATGGTAAAGGGATGGACCCGCAAAAGATGAGAGAAACGGCTGTAAAGAAAGGATTGATGACACAGGAAGAAGCAGCAAAGCTTTCCGATACTGACGCGATAAACCTGTCTTTTATGGCAGGATTCAGTACTGCAGATAAAGTCACAGAAATCTCTGGAAGAGGGGTAGGAATGGACGTGGTGCGGACAAAGATCGGAGGAATGGGCGGGTCAATTAAACTTGAATCTGTCCTTGGTAAGGGAACAACATTGAAACTCAAGCTTCCTTTGACTGTTGCGATCATTCATTCATTGATGGTTAAAGTAGGTTCGGACATCTATGCCATACCTATTGCCAATGTTATTAGAGACCTGTCAATTAAGAAAGAAGAAATAAAGACGATCAAGGGTGAAGAAGTAGTTTTGATACGAGGTGAAGTCCTGCCTTTAATTCGATTGCATAAACTCTTCGATATTAAAAGCAATGGTTCTGAAGAACTTCTTGTGGTTGTAGTTGAACGTATGGGCAGCAATGTCGGACTGGTAGTAGACCAGGTTATTGGCCAGCAGGAAGTAATAATCAAGAACCTTGACAATAACATTTTAAAAGGAGTCAAAGGATTTGCGGGAGCCACGATCCTTGGCGATGGCAATGTTGCTTTGATCCTTGATGTGGGGTCATTGCTATGATGAATTTACAACCAGTCACCATAAGTGAGGATGAAAAGGAATTTTCAGAATTGAAGTCTATCATTAAAAGAAAAATCGGATTTAACTGTGAAGACTATAAACAGCCTCACCTGAAGAGAAGGCTTGCTGTAAGGCTTCGTGCGACCGCGTCAAAATCTTATAAGGATTATACACAGGTGCTGTTAAAAAATGAGGAAGAGGTAAAACAGCTCAAAGAAACATTAACAGTAAACGTAACGGAATTATTCAGGAACCCGGAAACATTTGACTCTGTCAGGAACAATGTTCTTCCGGAATTGATCAAACGAAAGGGAATTAATAAAGTCATCAAAATATGGAGCGCAGGATGCTCAAATGGTGAAGAACCCTATTCAATCGCAATCATGTTGAATGAATTCCTTGGAAGTTCAGCCAAAAGATATAATATTTCGATCCAGGCTACGGATATCGATGATGACTCCATTGCGAAAGCAGAAATGGCAATGTTCCAAGCAAAACAACTTGAAAAAATAGGCCAGGAAAGGATCAATCGTTTTTTCTTAAAGAAAGATAATAATTACCAGGTCATTGATGAATTAAAAAAGCTTGTGAAGGTGAAACGCCATGATCTGATTTCAGGGCCGAAATTTTCAGGTTTTGATATTATATTTTGCAGGAATGTTACAATCTATTTTGAACAAAAATTGCAGGAGGTATTGTATCTGAATTTTTATAATGCGCTCAATGATGGGGGGTTTTTTGTCATGGGAAAGACTGAGACACTGGTCGGGCCTGCAATCCAACTGTTTAAACGTTTTGATTTGAAAGAAAGAATATATCAAAAGAAGGAAAAAATATGAATGATGTAAGAACTCTCACGGATTTCCAGAGCGATGCACTAAAGGAGGTTGGAAACATTGGTATCGGGCATGCGACTACTTCCCTTTCCCAGATGGTAAATAAACAGGTGGGGATATCTCTTCCGGAACTTAAATTGATACCTTTGGTCCTGGTGCCAACGCTTGTGCAGAATGAAGAAACTGTTGTAGGGATAATACTTGAACTCAAAGGGGATGCAAAAGGCTTTTTGCTCCTTTTATTATCAAAGCCAACGGCAAAATTTTTGATAAGACTTGTAATTGGTGAAGCAGATGAAACAAAAGAATTCGATGAGATGGAAATATCAGTTTTGAAGGAATTGGGCAATATTATGGGGGGTACATATATTTCTGCTCTTTCAAATTTCCTGTCAATATCGATAGGTTTGTCCCCACCCTCAGAGATATACGATATGTCAGATGCAATAATCAACCAGGTTGTATGCCTGTTGAGCCCGGATGTTGAAGATGTTTTATTCCTCAAGACTCAATTTGATATTAATTCTGAAAAAATCGACGGGAAAATATTGATATTTACTGATTCCAACTCTCTTACAAAGATGCTGGATGCTATCAACAAGCTGGTTGGGAAATAAGGATTTTTTCACCAGTATTGATATTTATGGGTTAACAGTGTTTGTATCATCATGATAATCTTAATTGTCATAATGATAAGCATTATTATGATGCTTACATATATCCGAATCCAGAAGAATAATATGAATTATGGATTCAAAACCGGAAAAGATAATTATTGGAATTGCAGAACTTGTCGTTGTTCATAATCCAGCGGTACTTGTTACCATCGGTCTTGGGTCTTGCGTGGCTATCTCAATTCGCGACCCGATAGCCCGATACGGAGGACTTTCCCATATACTTCTTCCAAGTATATCCGAGTCAAATAATAAGAGTAATCCCATGAAATTTGCAGATTCAGCTCTGGAAATGGTAGTGGATCTGCTGCTCAAGAAAGGCTGTGCGAAAAACAGGTTGGAAGCAAAGATAGCTGGGGGAGCCAGCATGTTCAATATCGGTGGTAATACCATCAATATCGGGGAAAGAAATGTCGACGCAGTTAAGAAAAAGCTAAAGGAATTGAATATTCCGCTTCTTGCCAGTGATACAGGTGAGAATTACGGACGAACTATAGAATTCAATATTGCTTCAGGCATTATGTATGTGAAAAGTGCTTTTCATGGCATTAAGGAAATTTAGATCAATTTAATGCCCTGTTTGGTGTCCTAACTCTGCCGGAACACATTCGGCGCATTCGAATTGAAGCGTGGTATGGAGTATCTGGAATCTTTGCTTTACTTTGCGGTTTATTTCACTTATTAATATCTCAGTTTGCTGTACATGGATCCTGTCCACAAGCACATGTGCGCTCATGGCATGGATATTAGAACAAATGCTCCAGATGTGGATATCATGTATCCCTTTGACGCCTTCTATTTCCATCATCATCTTTGAAAGAGTATCCGCATCTACGTGCTCCGGTGCAAATTCAAGAAGGATATGAATAGAACCAAAAATGAGTTTGATCGCCCCATAAAGGAGCATCAGACTTATTACAATACTTAAGATCGGGTCAACAACATTATTCCCGGTGAAAATAATAACTACTGCGCCTGCTATTACGGCTATGGATGCAAGAGCATCACCTATGACATGGAGATACGCACCTTTGATATTGAGGTCATGATGCCCATGCAGTCTTAAAGCCACCCAGGTATTGACCAGAAGCCCAACCGTTGCGATAACGAGTACTTCAAAGCCCTTTACAGGAGGGGGATCTAAAATCCTTTCATAGGCCTCATAAAAGATGAAAACCGAGATCCCGATTATTGTCAATCCATTGATGAGGGCTGCAAATATCTCAAACCTGTGATAACCGAAGGTTACATTACTGTTGGCCGGGCGCGCTGAGATCCTGATCGCCCCATAGGTAAGTAATAAGGCGACGACATCCATGAAAACATGAGCGGCATCAGAGAGCAGGGCAAGACTGTTTGAGAGTATCCCGCCTGCAAATTCAAGGAAAAAGATGAATGCGGTCAGGATAATTGCGATTTTCAGGTTTTTATTGATGTCTTCCATTTGTATTCTTTATTGGGGTTGTTAGAGTAAATAATATTTTGTTTGTCTTGCTGATATCAGATAAACTTATTTCAAGAAAAATGACAATTTATTTAAATGATGTGATATATTCTAATGGACGAATGGGTCCGGAAACAGACGATATACAACTGATTAATGAAAACCAAACAAGGAAAAAGTTAATCGACCCTGATTTGAAAAAAATGGGTTGGCTTTTAAAATACATTAAAGAAGAAGTAAATTCGATTAAATCAGATTTTAAGAATAAGAATTTCGTACTGTTTGATGGGAATATTGAGAAAAACATTGATAGGTTTATTGATTATGTTCTTCTGGATGAAGATTATTCAGTTCTGGCAATTATCGAGTCAAAGCGGTTCTCTTTGAACGAAGATAAAGGAAGAATCCAGGCAAGAACTTATTCAAAAGATATTGAAGCTCAACACAATCGGAAAATTCCGATTTTTTTAACGAATGGAAGAATATGGCGTTTTATTGATGAGAATGGAATAGAAAGAAAAGTCAGCGGGCCATTTTCCCAGGAAGATCTCAAAAGAAGAAGCGATTTGTACGGTCAAAGAAGAGATCCAAGGACAGTCAAAACAAATCCACGAATAATTGACCGTTCTAGAAACTTTCAAATCGTGCGACAATTAAGTGAACATTTTTCACATGGTCATAGAAAAGCACTGCTCCAGATGGCTACAGGCACTGGAAAAACAAGAGTGGCGATGGCAATAATAGATTTATTAATAAATGCAAATATGATTCGAAATGTTTTGTTTATCGCTGACCGAATCCCTCTTGTTAATCAGGCAAAAAATAATGGATTTCAGGAATTCTTTAAGGAGCCGGTTGCTGATTTACGGGAAGGTTTTTCCTCAAGCGGACGACTTTATGTTTCTACAATCCAGACATTGATGAACGGATATCCAAAAAAGCTGTTTGAGAGATTTAGTCCGGGATTTTTTGATTTGATAGTTTTTGATGAAGCTCATAGATCGATTTATGATAAAAATAATCTGATCAATGAATATTTTGATGCTATTAAAATAGGTCTTACTGCTACACCACGAGAACGTGAAACAAAAAATACTTATGTTCTATTTGAATGTGAACACGATATACCAACTGTTGAATATTCCTACGATGAGGCTGTTCAGGATGGGGTTTTGGTAACATATAATGCGGAAATTATTGACACAAAAATATTATCGTTAGGTATTAAAGGAGGGGAATTAACCAAAGAATTGAAAGATCAACTCAGGAGGCAGGAAGAAAATCCAGATACTTCTGAATATCCTGGTTCTCAATTTGATAAGGTATTCATGGATGATAAAACAAATGAACTTATTATCCGGGAATTTATGAGCCTGTGTTATAAATCAGATGAGGGTAAACCTTGTAAGTCCATATTCTTTTGTGCAAGCCAGCGCCATGCAGAATATATGAAGACTATTTTTGGAAAATTATTTCCAAATCTTAGTAATGATGTTCAGGTCATTACATCCAATAAGGATAGAGCTGAAGATGAAGTAAAGAGATTTCAATTGCAGTCTGAGCCCAGAATTGCCCTGTCTGTTGGAATGCTTGATACTGGTGTTGATATTCCCGAAGTATGTAATCTTGTTTTTGTAAAGCCGGTTTTTTCATATATCCGTTTCTGGCAAATGGTTGGAAGAGGAACACGAAACCTGGGTGCATGTAAACATCCGGATTGGCTGCCATTAAGGGATAAAAAAGATTTCAAGATATTTGATTTTAAGATCGGTGGGCATTCAAATATAAAATATCATGAGTTTAAGGTTTCAAAAGAACGTGCGCCGCAAAAAGATGTGATCATAAAGATATTTGAAAATCGAGTGGAACTATTGAAGAAAAAGCTTGATGAGAACCAAAGGGAATTAATTTCTGGTAAAATTATGGAACCTATTGAATCCCTTGATAAGGATTCTTTTATTGTGCGTGAAAAATTGCCGATAATATACGAAATCCAAACTAATTCTTTTAATCTTGAAAGATATGTGGATGCATTAAAGAAAGAAATTTCTCCAATGATGATCCTTAATGAGGGGACGAATGCGAATGTTTCTTCTTTCATTCTGAATACGGAGAAATTATTCAGTCATGTACTTGATAAAGATTTTGCCAAGATTGAGAAAATTAAGCGATATGTCTGGGAAATGGCGAGGAACATCATCCGAAAAGAAAATTTGAGTGAGATCAAAAATAACAAGGAAAAAATCATGAAAGTCCTCCAGGATGATTTCTGGAATGGTCTGACTTTTGATGATGTTGAATTCATAATCCGCGAATTGGCGCCATTGATGAAATATTATGAGCCCAATCCAAGAAAAATTATTCAAATTGATGCGCCAGATTTGGTTTTGAGCAGGGAAAAGTTTGTAAAAGAAATCAAAGAAGACTTAAAGCTCAAGGAGTTCTTAGAGAAAAACCCGTATATTATGAAGATAAAGAGCGGTGAAGGTATTACTTCATCAGAATTAAAACAGTTGGAGGCGCAATTAACTGAATTGAGACCTGAAATGACTATTGAAAACATCCAGAAATACCAGAAAAAAGACTTTGTGGTTTTCCTGGGTGAGATCATCGGATTAACCAATGATAATAATCCAAGACAATTAATCGAATTAAAATTTGATGAATTCATAATCAAAAACAATAACTATAACTCAAAACAACTGGAATTTTTAGAAGTTTTGAAGAAGGTCTTTGCTGATAGAAAATATATTGAACTCTCTGACATGGCAGAACTGCCGCTTTCTGCAGAACGTCCACTGGATTATTTCCAGATGGCTGATTTGAAATCGATAGTTGCAAAATGTGATGCGATTAAAGTTTGTTAATTATACTTTTTGGTAGACTAAGGTAGACAAAAAAGTATAAATATAAACCATTCTTCTTAGGTTCTATGGAATTCAAGGTTGTTTCAGCCAAAATGCCAATGAATGAAATTACCTTATTCAAAGCATTCTGTGAGAAGAAGGGTGTTTCTCCTGCATCCCTGATAAGAGAGCTGATTTTGCGGGAACTTGAGGTGCCTGTGCCCCATACTGTTGCGGGGAAGAATAAGATCGCTTATGATAAGGAAAAAGACGGGTTCACATGGTCGGTCGTGCTGGATAATGGCGAGGATGTTGAGGTTTTGAGGAATGTTTCTCCGGCTTTTCTGGAGGAGCTGAAGGATACGATTTGCAAAGGGCTGGAGAGGAGGGCGTCGTTCATCGGCAGGATGAAGAAGGATTCTGTGCCTGTGCCTGGTGAGATTTTGAGGAGGGGGAGATGAGTTTACTGATTTTTCCTTCTTGGGGACTTGATAAATTAGAATCCGCTGATCAATATCAAGCTCATAGTTGTCTGGGTTTATTGGAAAACAAACCGCAGATAAACGCAGATGAACGCAGATTAATTGAGTCGGATGAAGAAACCTTTTTCCTAAACAGCAATTCAATCCTCATTCCTCATATTTTTACCATGACTTACTCATCATATAATCATTGTCTATAGTTATAAAAAAGGTTTTGAAAAAGATGGAACCAAACGCAAATGAAATCAAATTGAATGAATTGTCAGAGAGAATCATAGGGGCAGCATTCGAAGTCAGTAATATTCTTGGGGTGGGTTTCCTGGAAAAAGTCTATGAAAATGCTTTAAATGTAGAACTGGAATTAAGAGGTTTACAAGCACAACAACAGGCGCCTTTGAAAGTTTATTATAAGGATGAGTTGGTCGGGGATTATTTTGCAGATATTCTGGTTGAGAATGAAATTATTATCGAGTTAAAAACAATAAAAGAATTCGATGATATCCATATTGCTCAGTGCCTGAATTATCTCAAAATCACAGGTTTAAAGCTCTGCCTTCTTATTAATTTCAGCAAACCAAGGGTAGAAATAAAAAGGATAGTGAGAGGAATTGGAAATAGATAACCAACATCAAATAAAACCTAGCAACCACAAATTATTCAGACAAATATCTGCGTTTATCTGCGTTCATCTGCGGTTAATTTCCGTTTCATTGAGCGACAGAAGCCGGGACATTCAATTTGAACTATTCCCCATAATTAGGGAAACTGATTTTGTGCCTGTACTGAGTGGAATTTTGAGTGGGGATAGATGAGTTTACTGATTCTTCATTCTTGGGGACTTGATAAATTTGAATCCACTGATCAATATCAAGCCCATGCTTGTCCGGGTTTATTGAAAAACAAACCGCAGATAAGCGTACTATTAACACTTTC
>UBJH01000382.1_pt1 | contig 50043 bp, 50 predicted proteins | sample 2193721 | NCBI WGS metagenome assembly UBJH01 (sample SAMEA4703186, study PRJEB27089) | metagenome | reverse complement strand
TCGTGATCAGTGGGTGCGGGACCGTTCTGGCCTATGATCAAGAATCTTGTGACATTACAAGGTGTATCCTCTATTTTCCTAGAAATAACTCGAAGCTTGTACAGGCTTGCCGCCAGTTCGCTGGCGATGGCCGCGGCGGTCGTATCCTTTGTGACGAGCTTTGCGGCCGCAGCCGTACTGGAAGCCTCAAAGAGCGGCACGTGAGGCAGATTCGCCTCCAGCCACTTCCGTGACTGAGCGAATGCGTGTGGGTGCGAGTAGACCTTTTTCACCTTCCTCAGATCGCCTGATTTAGACAGGAGGCTGTGGGATACCCCCAGAAGGATCTCTCCGCAGATCTTCAAGTCAGAGTCAACAAACATATCTAAGGTATGGCTGACCACGCCTTCGCTGGAGTTTTCAATCGGCACGATCCCGTACTCGACGTTCCCCTTTTCCACCTCGGCAAACACATCACCGATGGTGTGGACCGGCACGAAGTGGGCCGAACCCCCAAACCGCCGAGCGCAGGCTACGTGGGTGAACGTCCCTTCCGGACCAAGATAGGCCAGCTTCAGCGGACCCTGTACGGCTCGACAGGCTGAAATGATCTCTCGAAAGACAGGCCTGATCGCGTGGGCTGGAAAGCGGCCTTTGTTTTGCCGTATCAGACGGGTGACAATCTCCTCCTCGCGCTGTGGAACGTGGACGTTGAGTTTTGCCCTGGCCTTTTCCTGTCCGATCCTGACCACGAGATCGGCCCGCTCGCCAAGCAGCGATACGATCTGTGAATCGATCCCATCGATCTTGCGCCGCAACGTCGTAATCTTCATCCGGTTCTCCAATCGTCTTGAGACCGCGTCCGACTCCTTGCGCGTAGGTCCGTTGTCCGCCTGACCCCAGAACTCCCCATCACCCGGTCCTGTTTCCCCCTAACCTGACGGGGACCTGATGACGCAGGCTCCGCTCCACGCCTGGAGCGCACCCGAGGCGAGGCCGCACGTGAGTGGGCCCGGGAATTTCTACCCTCTGCCGGAGTACCGGCGCCCAAGGCCTTGTCGCCTCTCACCGCGCGGCGGATGCCGTTTAGCTCCACGGGGGTAAGGCGGCGCCAACTTCCTTTCGGTAACTTTCCTAATACCAACGGGCCGAGCCGTACTCTCTGGAGCCGTAACACCGGGTGTCCGATAGCGTCGCACATTCGTCGGATCTCGTGATACCGTCCCTGATGTACGATAAGTTTCAGCCACGCGGAACCGATCCCTGGCTTCACAATCTCGGCGTGGGTCGCCCACAGTCTCTCCCCTTCCGACACCACCCCCGCCTTCAATCTGACCAGATCATCGGCCGTAGGGCAACCGCGCACCTTGGCAAGATACTCCTTCTCCACCTCGAAGCTGGGGTGCATGAGCCCGTGGGCCAGCGCCCCATCATTCGTCAGAAGCACCAGTCCTTCAGTCTGATAGTCAAGCCGTCCGACCGGAAAAAGCCTGGGCAGGCCGTGTGCCGGCAATAGGTCGCGGATAACGGGGCGTTCGCGCGGATCGGATAACGACGTCAGTACACCGGCCGGCTTATGAAGCATCAGGTAGACAAGATTCTGCGTTGGTGTAACGGGTTTGCCGTCGCACATCACCCTATCGAGATCCGGTACGACCTTTGTCCCAAGTTCGGCGGCGACCCGACCGTTCACGCGGACTCGCCCTTCCAGGATCAGCGTCTCACAGCTCCTGCGCGACCCCAACCCCGCGCGAGCCAGATAGCGCTGTAGTCGTTCCTCGCCGCCACCTGTCTGCCGTCCTGCCACGGCCTGACCGATCGACCTATTCGGCTTTCTCTGCTTGACCAACTGGCTCGTCGGGCACCTCCTTCCCAGCCGCATTCGGGGCCAGCGCTTCGATCTCTTTCAAGGTCGGCAACTCCGACAAGTCCTTGAAGCCAAAATACTCCAAGAAGGAGCGACTGGTCCCATATAGGATCGGTCTGCCTACCTCGGGCTTTCGTCCGAGAATCCGGACCAGATCACGTTCGACCAGCGTCTTTAAGACGCCGTCAACCATCACTCCTCGAACCGCCACAATCTCCGGCTTCGTAATCGGCTGCTTATAGGCAATGAGCGCCAACGTTTCGAGTGCGGCCCTGGACAGCCTGGCCGGTTTGGATCCGCGAAGCCGCTGGATCCCAGGCGCCGCCTCCGGTTTTGTCGTCAGGCGATAGCCCCCCGCAACCTCGCTGATGAAAATGCCTCGATCCGGTTGGCGGTATTTTTCCAATAAGTCGGCGAGCAGGCGGCTGACCTCGGTTTTAGAGTACCCATCGAGTACCGCCTCGATGCGCTCCAGCGAGAGTGGCGCGTCAGAGACAAACAACAACGCCTCAATGATCCCGAGCGGACTGAGGTCAGCCTGGGTGTCCATCGGTCTCCACTGCCGTTTCAACGGTTCGATAGATCGTGATCTCGCTCCCCGGATCGGTTTGCCTGGCCCGGACCAGACCTCGACGCAACAGCTCGAGCAACCCGAGGAAGGTGGCGACCAGTTGGAGGCGTGTCGTCACCCCTTCAAAGAGGGCCATAAACAACACCGGGCTCTGAAGCGCTAGCCGATCCAACAGCGCCACCATTCGCTCTCCTACGTTGATCATCTCCGGGGTGATTTCGCCCGCTACGGCCTCCGGTGCTCGCTGCATCACCGTCATAAATGCGCGAAGCAGCGCAGAGAGACTGATCTCCAGGGGACCGTCGGCGATCGGAACCACAGGATCGGCAGGCCTTACATGGAGGAGCGACTGGCCCGCTTCCAACTCCTCGAACGTCATGGCCGCCTCCTTAAACCGCTTGTATTCCAGCAGACGTTCTACTAACTCTTGCCGCGGGTCCTCCGCCGGCGGCCCCTCCGCTGCCGCTTCTTCAACCGGGATGAGCATCTTTGACTTGATGTGGATCAGCGTAGCGGCCAGCACCAGAAACTCTCCCGCAACCTCCAGATCCAACTCTTTCATCTCGGCCAGGCATCCCAGATACTCCTGAGTAATCTTGGCAATGGGGATGTCGTAGATATCGATCTCGTTAACCTGGATTAGATACAACAGAAGATCCAGCGGACCTTCAAACATCTCCAGACGAACGCGATAGCTCATCGCTCAACGAGCCTCGATCCATGGTTCAACCTTACCAAAACGTTTCCGACCGATCCCATCAACCTCCAGAAGCCCGCTGGTATCGGCGAACACACCATAGGCCTTTCGGTGGGCGACAATCCGCTGAGCCAGCGTCGGACCGATTCCGGGCAGCGTCTGAAGCGCTGCAATATCCGCATGATTAATATCTACACGACTGCCCGGTCTGGGCTTTGCGACCCTGGCCGCCGTCGACGATATGCGAGTGTGCGCAGGAACCCGCTCTTCGGGGAGCCGGAGTATTCCGAGATCGACGGTATGGCTATTACTGAATGGCCTGAGGAGAGCAGGACCCCAGACAATACCGGCAATCGCCATACCGAAGAGGCTGGCCACGATCGTCTCGCGTCTGGTATACGCCCCCTTCACGCACGCTCCTCTATTAGCTTGTACTCGGCCAGGCCGAAGGCCTCGTGAAGAACCCGAACGGCCAGCTCTCCATATTTGGCATCGATCACACAGGAGACTTTGATCTCAGAGGTACTGATCATCAGGATATTAATGTTCTCGCGTGACAGGACCTCAAACATCTTTGCGGCCACCCCGGAGTGAGTCCGCATCCCGACGCCCACGATAGACACCTTGGCGATCCTGTCGTCACCCATGACCTGCTGAGCACCAATCTCCCTGGCTACCCCGTTCACGAGCGACATCGCCTTCGAGAAATCCAACTTCGGGACCGTGAACGAAATATCGGTGGTCCCATCCTGACTGATGTTCTGGACAATCATATCAACGACAATGTTGGCCTCTGCAACCTGGCCGAACAGCTTCGCTGCGATCCCCGGCCGATCCGCCACACGCAGCACGGTGATCTTCGCCTCGTTCCTGTCGCAGGCGATCCCCGAGACCACCACTCTCTCCATCTCCGCATCCTCCTGGACTACCAGTGTCCCCTGGTTTGTATTGAAACTGGAACGGACGTGAACCGGCACGGCATAATTCTTGGCATACTCTACTGACCGAGCTTGAAGCACCTTGGCCCCCAAACTGGCCAGCTCGAGCATCTCATCATAGGAGATCTTCCCGAGCTTCCTCGCCTCCGGAACAATATTCGGGTCCGCGGTGTAGACCCCCTCAACATCGGTATAGATCTCACAGAGGTCGGCCTTCAGGGCCGCCGCCATAGCGACCGCCGTCAGGTCGGATCCGCCGCGCCCCAACGTCGTCACGTCCTCTTCAGCCGTGACCCCTTGGAACCCGGCGACGATGACGATAGCCCCCTCTCGTAATGCCTGTTGCACCCGGTCAACCTCAACACTCACAATCTTCGCCTTGGTATGAGCGGTGTCGGTCTGGATCCTCACCTGGGCTCCGGTAAAAGAGCGGGCCTTATGCCCATGGTGTTGGATGGCCAGCGACAACAGACCGATAGAAATCTGTTCTCCGGTCGCCACAATGACGTCAAGCTCTCGTTCATCCGGCCTATCGGAGATCCTTGCGGCAAGGCCCAACAGACGGTCGGTCTCTCCGGCCATGGCTGACACGACGACGACCAGGTCGTTCCCCTGAACCTTCGTCTCTACCACACGGCGCGCTACATTTGTGATCCGCTCGACATCCGCTACCGAGCTGCCGCCGTATTTCTGAACAATAAGTGACATCTGTTGCTCCTACGAGGCGAGCCGATCGTGCCGTGACAGATCTGCTCCCTGCAGCTTTTTTCCGATCTTCCCTTCGTGCCCTGCAAGAAGGCGGCTCACGTTTTCCCGGTGTCGGAGGAGGATAAAGCCACACATGATGATCGTCAGCCCTACATAGAGCGGTCTGCCGTCCAGGACCCAGACGAGAAAGGGGGCCGCAACGGTAGTGACGACGGCGGCAAGAGACGAATAACGAAAGAGGGCGACGGTCAACAACCAGACGCCCACTATCAGCAACGCGATCTTCGCAAACAGCGCGAGCAGCACCCCCAGGGCGGTGGCGACTCCCTTTCCCCCGCGAAAGCCGAGAAAAAGCGGATAGAGATGACCCAGAAATGCAGCCAGTCCAATCGCAGCAACGAGCAGCTCCGGCGCGCCGAGGAGTTGGCTCAACGCGACAGGTGCCCATCCCTTCAGCGCGTCCAGGGCAAGGGTGAGTGCGCCGGCTCCGGAACCTACGACACGAAGGACATTGGTGGCGCCGATGTTACCGCTCCCGGCTTTCCGTACATCTACTCCGATCGTTGCTTTGGCGATCAAAAGACCGAATGGAATCGAGCCTGCCAGATATCCCAGCGGAACAAGCCACGCGCTGACGCTCATTATCCTCCGGTGACGAAACAGTTTATCGACTCAGGTCGATCAGTTTCCAGAACTTTAAGAAATAGTCGATGCCCGACGCAACACTCAACACAATCGCCGCCCACAGACACAAAAAGCCCAGCGACGTGGTGCCCATAACATCCCATTGCGGGGGCCAGTCAAGGATCAGGAACGTCACCGCCGCCACTTCAGCCAGCATCTTGTACTTTCCGAAATCGCTGGCGTGGATAATGATGCTCTGCGAGGCAGCGACCGTCCTCAGCCCGGTAATAGCCAGCTCACGGCCGACAACCAGCACGACCATCCAGGCCGGCGCGCGACCGATCTGCACCAGCGCGATGAGCGCCGTCGAAATAAGCAGCTTGTCGGCAATCGGGTCGAGCAGCTTACCCAGTGTCGTAACCTGCCGGGTAGTACGAGCGATCCGGCCATCCAGCCAGTCTGTCAGGACCGCGGCCAGAAAGATGACACCCGCTGTATAGTTCGGAACCTTCTCTCCTACAACCAGAAAGACGATGATGAAGGGCACCAGGAAGATTCTCCCAAGCGTGAGCTTGTTGGGCAGGTTCATGTAGACTCTCGGCCCTTTGAAATCTTGCCCCACTTCCATCAACTCTTCTCGATCGCGTCCGCCGTGCTCAATCACTCTTGTCTTCCTGTGGAGCTGCCCGGACCAGCGCCATCATATCTTCTTTATGGCCCCCACTTTTCAATGCTCCCTGCCCGTTTTTCCGTGGTCATATACCCCGGCAAAAACGCTATATTATAACAAACCTACCGTAGCAAACGCTGAACGAAGCTGTCAAGGTCGATCCCACACGCTCTCAACGACGGAATGTCCAATCCGGTGAGGCATAGCGGGTGGCGGCTAACTGCTCGGACAACTCGATCTCCTCCATCCGAAGTTCATCTTCCACAAATTCGACCCCCAGCTCCGTCGCCAACCCATTCCGAATCGCCGTCTCCACATCCCGACGATCGGGAAGCCGTCCCAGCACTTCGCGCAACGACCCTACTGTCCCGATGGCGCCGGCCGCTGCGGCCTGCTCGTCTGGACAGAGAAGAGCAAGGGTACCGGAAGGATCGAAATCCAATAGAATACTCCCCTGTTGAAGAAGCGCCTCTGGAAATCGTCGTTGCGCCGAACCGATCATCTTTTTTCCACCCACCAGGAGTTCATACTGCGAGATGGCCGGAAAGCAGAACGGGGACATCGCCCCAGCAGCCTGTCTGGGGCGATGTCCGATCGTCACCTTCAGACCGAGCTTTTCAAGGCCCCGGAGCAGGCACATATTAATCAGACGATAACTCTCTGCAATCGAATACGTTGTCCAGGGCGGGCGTAGCGGCAGGATCAGACTGTACGTCAGGTCCTGCTGGTGCAGCACCGCTCGACCGCCCGTAGGACGACGTACCAGCGCAACCATGGCTGTGCGACAGGCTGCCAAATCGATGTCGTCGCACCGTTGAGCGTAGCCGATAGAAAGTGTGGACGCCTCCCAAGTGTAAAATCGCAGCGTTGCGCTATCCCGACACAGTGTAGCAAGCGCTTCATCGATCCCCATATTGATGGAACCGTCAGAAGCGCCCATCCTCAGAAATCGGCCTGCGGAGGGCATCTCTTGGCGCTCACCGGTCTGTCTCGTCCTTTGAGATTCTGGAGACGAGGGGTTCCGTGTCGACTACCTGCTCTCCCTGCCTCCCGGCTGCGATGACCGCACCGTCAGGCCTTTTCGATGTCACGGTGCCGAACGTTAATCTGATAGCCGGTCTCCAGAAAATGATCGGCGAGCTGTTCTACAAAGAAGACCGAACGGTGATGCCCGCCGGTACAGCCGAGCGCGACAGTCAGATAGGCGCGACCCTCCTCCTCGCAGAGAGGGACGACAAAGTCGAGTAGATCGACCAGACGTTCCAGATAAGGCTTGGTCGCAGAGGTCCGCATGAGAAACTCGCCGATCTGCGAATCAAGGCCGGTCAGCGGCCGCAGATCATCGACGAAATGGGGACTGGGCAGAAACCGGGTATCGAAGACGATATCCGCATCGAACGGCAGTCCATGCTTATAGCCGAAAGAGACCAGGGAGAGACCGATCTTAGCCATCGGCCGCTCTCGCACGAATGCCTGCGAGAGAAACCGCTTCAGGTCATGAATGTTCAACGCGCTCGTATCGATAATGAGATCGGCATCGTCGCGTAGGCGCGCCAGCATCTGCCGCTCTGCCGTAATTCCTTCCAGAGCCGACTTTCCGGCCGCAAGGGGGTGCGGGCGTCGACTCTCGCTGAAGCGCCGCACAAGGACCTCATCGTACGAGTCCAGAAATACGATCTTGACGGTATGCCCTTCGGTCCGAAGCATCGTCAGGATGTCGAACAGCGGCGCTAGAAACTCGCCCTCCCGGACATCGATGACGAGACCAACGCGCTCAATCGCATGCTCCGATTGCGTGCAGAGTCGAACAAAGGTGGGGATCAATGTAGTCGGCAGGTTATCAATACAGAAAAAACCGATGTCCTCCAAGCACTTGATCGCCTGGCTCTTGCCGGCTCCGGATACCCCTGTGACAATGACGACTTCAGCCGTCTTCACTGCATCGCACCCTTCACGTCGTCGCTCTCACACCTTACGTTGCGGGTAGGGTCGCTCAACCTACCGGTTCAATTAAGCCGTAATCCCCATCGCGTCTTCGATACAGAACATTGACCTCCTGAGTCCGAGCATTTCGGAACACAAAAAAATTGTGGCCCAACAGGCTCATCTGCATGGCGGCCTCGTCCGGAGAGAGCGGCTTCATGGCAAACCGCTTCGTCTTGACGATGCGGGGACCGTCCTCCGAAAAGGGCTCGCTCTCTGCAGGCCCTATCTCCTCCGGAGAAATCGACCGACCGGAGCCTCGACCGGAGTGCTCCACAATCTTCTCCTTATAGCGAAGAATCTGACGCTCGATCTTGTCGGCGACAAGATCGATGGCCGAGTACAGGTCAGCACTCGATTCTTCTCCTCGGATCGTATGCTCTCGCACATGAAGCGTCACCTCGGCGATCTGTCGATGCTTTTCGACCGATAGGACGACATGAGCTGAGGTAATCTGATTGACAAACTTCTGCAGACGGGCGATCTTCTCCTCTGCGTAATGTCTGAGGGGTTCGGTAATCTCGAGATTGCGAGTCGTAATCGTAATCTGCATCGGTTGACTCCTCGTCAAAGAATGGGATGCCTATGTACCGTCTTACACGTAGCGACGTTGATTGGATGAAGGGATCTTGAGTTGACCACGATACTTGGCGACGGTCCGACGGGCGATCTCGACCCCGTGAATCCTCGCCAGAATCTCTACAATTTTCTGGTCACTCAGCGGCTTGCTGGAGTCTTCTTCCGTCAGATATCGGCGGACCAGGTCCCTCACCCTGCGAGAAGAGACAACTTCACCAACGGTTGATGGAACACCACGATGGAAAAAGTATTTCAGTCCGAAGAGCCCTTGCGGGGTCTGCACATACTTATTGGTGGTCACTCGACTGATGGTGGACTCATGCATCGAGATGTCATCAGCCACTTCGCGAAGCGTCAGAGGCTTGAGGTGGGAGAGCCCGTACTCGAAGAAATCTCTCTGGTATTTGACCAGACTTTCGGCCACCTTGATCAGCGTCCTTTTTCGCTGCTCAATACTTCGGATAAACCATAGGGCGGAGCGCATCTTCTCTTCGACGTAACCTTTGGCCTCGCGCGAGGCAAGCGCTTGCTTGGACAGGATCTGTCGATAATATCGACTGACCCGAAGGCGCGGGAGACCGTCTTCGTTCAGCGCCACCAGCAATCGCCCGTCGATCTTGAGAATATAGACATCAGGTGTAATATATTGGGGCTCTTCACTGCTGTAGTTCTTGCCCGGCTTTGGTTCCAGCGAGGCGATAAGCGTCATCGCCTCTTGCACCTCTCTGAGCGATGCGCCGAGCGCAGCCGCGATTTTTGCGAAACGGTGACGCTCCAGATCGGGGAGGTAACTATTCACAATGGCTTCCGCCAGCGCATGCTCCTTCGGCCCTATTCTGAGCTGAATAAGCAGACATTCCCGAAGATCCCGCGCCCCCACCCCGGCAGGATCGAAACTCTGGATAAGCTGAAGCGCCGATTCCATCGACTCCAAGGGTGCGCCGACCAGCGACGCGAGTTCCTCGAGGCTGCTGCGCAGGTAGCCGTTGTCGTCGAGCTCTCCGATGATGAGGCTGCCCAACCTGAGGAGTTCATCGTCTCTGACGGTCAGGTGAAGCTGAAAGAGCAGATGGTCCTGGAGGGAGTTCGACCTGGTTAACAGGTTTTCGCTGTCGAATCGTTCAATCGACTCGTATTGGATAGTCGGCCGATAATCTGAGGCATCCTGAAGATAACTGTCCCAATCGATCTCCGCAGTATCCCCTTCCCCGTTGCGCTCGGTCGCCGGCTCCTCAGCAGCGGTCTTCAATGCCGTCGCCTCATCCGGTTCCTCTATTTCTTCTATCATCTCCTCCAGAACCGGATTCTGCTCGACCTCCTGCCGCACCGCTTGAAGCAACTCCATCCGCGACAACTGCAAGAGGTGAATGGCCTGCTGCAGCATCGGCGTCATCACCATCTTCTGCATCTGTCGCAGACTAAGTTTCGCTTCAAACGCCATCACGATCACCCCTACAGACTGAACCGTTCGCCCAGGTAGATCTCCCTGGCCCGTTCGTCGGATGCCAACTCCTGGGCGGTCCCGGAGACTAACACCCGACCTTCATAGATCAGATACGCGCGATCAACAATCTGCAAGGTCTCACGCACGTTATGGTCGGTGATCAAGACCCCAACACCCTTCTGTTTGAGCCGAGCGATAATGGCCTGGATATCCGCTATGGCGATGGGATCAATTCCCGCAAACGGTTCATCCAGCAGCATGAAATTCGGGGACGTGACCAAGGCTCGGGTGATCTCCGCTCGGCGCCGCTCGCCGCCTGATAGCGTGTAGGCCTTACTCTTGGCAAGGTGGGTGAGATCCAGCTCTTGAAGCAGGCTCTCGAGCCGTTGCCGTCGCTCTTCTTCTGACAGGTCCAGAATCTCAAGAATCGCCATGACGTTCTGTTCCACCGTCAGCTTACGAAAGATCGATGGCTCCTGAGGGAGAAATCCTAAACCTTTACGGGCTCGTTTATATACTGGAAGATCAGTGACATCTTCTCCATTTAATATGACTTGGCCACGATCAGGCCTCAGCAGCCCAAGGACCATATAGAAGGTCGTCGTCTTTCCAGCGCCATTGGGCCCCAGCAGACCCACCACCTCTCCGGCCTCGAGACTGATACTGACGCCAGCTACGACCGTTCGACCCTTAAACGACTTGACAAGGTTATCTGTTCGAAGGGTCCGCTCCATCCCGGTTCAGGACCCCCCCTGTGTCGTTGCCGGCTTATCAAGCTTGTCTGGCGCTTGCGGCCCGGATCGCCCCGCCCCCTCAGACTTCGGATATAGGATCGCTGTGACACGCTTCGAAGGCTCGCCTTCAACGATCGCCCTGTCCTCCTTTGAGAAGATCGTGATCTTCGTTCCGGTGATAAGATCATTATCCTGCCAAGCCCTGGGATTCCCTGTCAGGACGGCCTTATCTTCATCGGGAAACAACTCCAGTTGATCGGCGGTGACTCTTTTCTCCTTAATGGTCGCCCTCACGTTGCCGGTGGCGATCCCCTTTTGGATCCGTTCCATCTTTTCATCAAAGAGGAATTCCATCTTGTCAGCCAAGACAACCATATCCCGGTCCTTGTCGTCAGCCATGACGTTGCCGGTATAGATGGCGGTGTGGAGTTTCCGATTGACCTCCAGACGATCCGAGGTGATCGTGACCGGGTACTTTCCTTTCGGCTGCTCCTGAGCAAACCCGAGCCCGAGCGGTACGACGAGATTCACCAGCACCACGACAGCGGCAAACCAACCACGGTAGCTCACCGAGTTCCTCCGTTTCGCGCGCCAGAACCGCCTTTCGTCTTCTTCCCGACACTCTCGGGAGCCACATGCGACCGCACACGACTTAAAAACGTCACACGTTCAAGATCGGTCTCCGCCTCCATCCCCACACCCCAACTCGTCAGCCGGCCCCTGACCAACGTAACAGGTAGTCGAGTGGATACTCGACGATCCTTAGCTAACCAGTCCAGGGACTCGGTCTGCAGACTATTGCCCTGCTCCGAGGTCGCCGTCACATTACCCTCCAGGCGGATATCCTTCGTCCGCATATTCACTCGAGCGCTATTGGACCGAGCCGTCAATTTGCCGTGCTCAGAATGGAGTACGACGGTCACCGGATTCGCCACCTTCACCACCGTTGCAATCTCTCCCTTCTCAAAGATTTCACCGCGATCGCCCCACACCTCCCAGAGCGTCTTACCATCCTTCGTTTCCACGAGATGGAATTTTGTAATCTTAACGTCTGCTGTAGACCCAGGTGTCTCTTCACCGAACGCCGGCAATGCGTTACCGAACACCCCAAAAGTCAGGGCTGTGGCGATCCAGATCACTGCGGTCCATACGATCCGTATACACGTAGTCGTTCCCATTCCTACTTTCCTATAGCATAAAGCGGAGATGATGTAAAGAGAAGCGGATGGCTGAAACAACGTACGCGGAAGGATTAGCGTGCGCCTACCTTCTTTGCGTGGGCACCGCGAGGCTCGCGTTGAGGATAGAGGAAAGAGCAGCGATTGTTGAAAACTCCAAGCCTTCTTTTATGAACTCATCATGCCTGTCTCCGGGTATTTTGACACAGGAACCCCCTTCTCGATTGCGACGTTTCAAGCTGTTGCTGGAGTCGCGCTACACTGTTACCCACAACTCACAGTTAAGCATTATGATTATAAAGTGATTATGATACCGGCTGGGGGGGGGATACCCCCCCCAGCAGCGGGTGGCCTCTTTCCACCGTCACGGTAACCGAATAACGTTTTCCGATACTCAACTCATCACGGTTCATTCGGTCACCAAGGCCCTAAAGCGTTCCTACTTCTTCTTGGTCGCCGTCTTCTTCGTTGCCGCCTTTTTCTTTGCCGCTGCCATTGAGGTTCTCACCTCCTTTCTTCGTGAAGGCCTCTCTCACCGCTGATCGAGGCTAGCATCCTCTTCCCGTCTTCTTTCCCGCTTTCGGCGCCGCCTTCTTCGCTGCCGCCTTCTTCGGCGCCGCCTTCTTCGCTGCCGGCTTCTTCGCTGCTGCCATTGAGGTTCTCACCCCCTTTCCATGTCATGGCTTCCTAGTCGGTCTCGCTACAACAACGCCAACTGCGGATTTTTCTCACGCGCAAGCTCCACGAGCTTTTCAATTAAGGCTTGCGCATCTTTGAGCGCTCCCTCCACCTCATACCGAGGGATCGGCGTTTGCGGTTCCTCCATTAAGTCCTGCCGTTTACGACGCATGCGATCGAAGCCGTTGACAAGCGCACGCCCTTCTTCACCTAAAATCTCTCCTATCAATATGACGAATGTTCTCGGCTGATCACGACCTTTTACTCGCCATCCTTCCGCCATCACTAATGCCTTCGCCGCTCTCAGCATCGCTTGATAGGCAATGATATATGCCCACCCCTTATCGATACTTAAGTTGGCCCCAGCGGTCGCTAAATCTTTCGACGCGCGCGCAAGCAACAACGAGACTTGGCGGAAGTCGGGCCGAATTTCCTCAACTAGTCCCCGTTCTCGAAGTTCCTCATAGGCCATCGTCCGTTCCGATCAGGATTGACTTTCGACCCTTAAGCACTTCTGCCAGAAACGGGTCATCCTCTGTCTTTCTCCGCTGATATTCCAGTTCATCAAACACCAGGTAGTTAATCTCACGATTCAAGCGGCTTTCCAACACTCTTATTGCTTCGTTCAGCTCGTTCAGGTCGACCTGGCCGATCACCATTAACCGCACAGGGCCGAGGCCCTCGTCGCTTTCCTGCTGCTCTGCGCCATATACCATGGCCCTCTGGATTCCTTTGATCTTTCTAAGCCCTTCTCGAAGACTGGCATAGATACCAGTGGTCTTCGCGATCACTCCCTTCATCTCAGTGTAAAGGGGTGACGCTTTATTTGCTCGGTAGTACCGAAGATTTCCGACTTTTTCACTCACCAACAAACCGACTCTCTCCAGGTTGTCCAACTCTCGTTTGATCCCGGAAATATCCCGCCCAAGGTGTCGCGCCAACTCTCTTACATAAAAGCGCTTATCCAACCTAGTAAAAAAGAGGGTAAGAAGACTTACACGTACTTCTGACGAAAATAGCCGAATCAACAACACCCCACCTCATCGTTGGCGTTGTTGATATATTTACAACAACCGTTCTTTCCTTGTCAACACAAATCATATAAAAAAATAAATATTTTTTATATGAGCTGAAACGACAAAGATTACGACTGTTGACGGTGATCAGTGCGCCCTCAACAGTTACTGCAGCGAGAGAGAACGCAGAAACGCGACTTCTAAATCCTTGGCAACGTGATATCGTACTGAGCCTGATATTTCCCTTTCTTGTCGGCATATGACACGAGGCACGGCTCATCGCTCTCGAAAAAGAGGACTTGCGCGATCCCTTCGTTGGCATAGATCCTGGCAGGCAACGGAGTCGTATTGCTGATTTCGAGGGTCGCAAACCCCTCCCACTCCGGCTCGAACGGGGTGACATTTAAAATGATGCCACAGCGCGCATATGAGCTTTTCCCGAGACAGACGGTCATGACGTTACGAGGAATTCTGAAATACTCAACAGTTCTGGCGAGCGCAAAAGAGTTAGGCGGGACGATACAGACGTCGCCCTTAAAGTCGACGAACGAGCGTTCGTCGAAGTTCTTGGGATCTACGATGGTCGTATTGACATTGGTGAAGATCTTAAACTCGTCTGCTACCCGGATGTCGTACCCATACGACGAGAGACCATAAGAGATCACCCCGTTCCTGACCTGCCCCTCCTCGAACGGGGCAATCATGTGATGCTCCGCCGCCATCCGCTTGATCCACTTATCTGATTTAATCGACATATAAGATCCTCCTGCGAGACCTCTAGTCTCCACGTTTTACAGATCACCTAAGATTAAACAGATATTCGCACGCGACCTAGCACTCACTGAAGCCGCAGGAGTAGCACTTTTGACAGCCCTCCTCGTAGACGAGGGTCGCCGAGCCACAGTCAGGGCACATGTCGCCTGCTTTCTGGGTCGTCTTACCACGAGCCGCTTGCATCTCTTGAACGCCAGGCTCGGTCAGACCGATATGCTCGGCCAGAACCTGAGCGATGGCATCCGGCAGCGACCGGACCCGATCCTTGCCGAATCCCATCTGTCGCCGGCCGCCAATGCCGGACAGTTGGTTCACGATCTGCCCGACCCGCTCCCTGGGTGACATCGGCGACGGCAGCCTGAGGATCATCGAGACGAGTCGACCGATCGCCTCGGACACCGCAGAGGTATCGCTTCCGGCCTTCCCGACGCTGGCGAAGACCTCAAATGGCTCACCTTCGCCGTTCTGGTTGACGGTGATGAAGGCGGTCCCAAGCGGCGTCTCCGCCCTATACGTGACGCCCTTCATGGTCCGCGGCCTCGGCTTGACCTTGAGCGCGGCCTCCAGGCCTGTCTTCAAAACGATTGGGATCGCTTGCGGCGCCCCCTGCCTTGCCGACACTTCGGCATCGCCTACGACAGGCTCTTCGGCCAGGCTTAGCGCGGGCTCTTCGACGTTGCTCAAGGCAGGCTTGGCGCCGGTGCCGAGATGCAAGACCTGGGTGCCCTTACAGCCATCGCGAAATACCGTGATCCCGAGACATCCAAGCTCATATGCCATCATATAGGCCTTCGCGATATCCTCCGACGTCGCCGAGTTTGGCAGATTGATCGTCTTGGAGACGCCATTATCGGTCTGCTTCTGGAAGGCTGCCTGCATTTTAACGTGCCGGGCCGGCTCGATCTCGTGGGCCGTCACGAAGACCCGTTGAACGTCCTCCGGCACGCCTTCAAGTCCTCGAACCGTCCCCCGCTCGGCCACCCGCCGCATCAGCTCTTCGCTGTAGAAGCCGCGCCGCTTCGCAACCTCCTCGAAGATCGGATTCACGAAGGTCAGGTGCCGGTCTCCTACGATGTGGCTGAACGCGACAGCAAAGATCGGCTCGATCCCGGAAGAGCAACCTACAATGATGCTGATCGTTCCGGTGGGCGCAATCGTCGTAACGGTGGAATTACGAAGCGGTTTCCCGCCCTTGTAAATGCTCCGCGACCAGCGCGGAAACGGCCCTCGCGTCTCTGCCAGCTTCTCGGAGGCGTCATGGCCAATTCGCCGAATGAATCCCATGATCTCATCGCCCAGCGTGACCGCCTCGTCGCTGTCGTAGGGAACGCCAAGCTCAAGCAACAGATCGGCCCAGCCCATAACCCCGAGGCCGATCCGTCGGTTGTTTCGGACCTCCTCAGTAATGTCCTGGAGCGGATAGGGGTTCACGTCGATCACGTCGTCCAGGAAGCGGACTGCCGTGCGCACCACCTGCTCCAGACCAACCCAATCGATTCGCTCCGTCACTCTAGCATCCGCCGGAATCGAGGGAAGATAAAATCTCGCCAGATTGATCGAGCCCAGGTTGCAGGCGTCATTGGGTCCAAGCGGCTGTTCACCGCAATTATGGGCGTAAAGGCCATTAGCATCGAAGGCGTGAACCCCAGGGACCTGCACATCGTAAACAACTTCTGTTCCCGCGTCTGTAACAGAAACCACTCGGGCCGTGAATCGCTCCCGGTTCACCGTTCGCCTGTAAGCTGAGCACAACGTCCGCAGTCTGAGAGCCTTGTCACTGTCAGAAAAGCCAACACGCTCGGCAAAGCGCAGGAGATTATCTCCCGAGATAACAAGCTCGTGCTGTTCGGCCGTGGCGTATGCTTGCCGGCCTCCTCGCTGGTCGGGGAGCAGGCGAACCTGTGACGGACGGCGGCCCTCATACAGCGTGGAAACGATGCCCAGGCGCAACAACATGCGCTGGGTGGCCAGCAACCGTTCTCGGTCACTTTGGGACAAGCGGATGCTGACTCCCTTTTTCTGCGATCCCTGGACGGATCCATCGGCATCAAACAGCCCTCGAAGGAATCCCTGATAGAATGCTGAAGAGGCCTGCTCCATTATAGGCGTAATGTCCTTCCGTCCAGGCGCCATTCCCATTTCGCCTGCGAGTTTCTTTAGATAAGCCAGCGACAGACGAAATTCGGTCCGGCCCGGAACGGGCAGCCACCCCCTGAAATCCGACCGATGAGGAAGGGCTTCGGCGTACTTCCATGCAGTCTGCATCACGGCCGAGGCTCCTGACTCACCAATCTCGGACGGTCCGTTTGCGACAGCGACGACTTCTGGACACCACACCGAGAGGACCGCCTTGTCGTTCTTCAGAGTACCGTCCCCAACTAACAGACCAACGAGATACCCCTCGCCTTCTGTATAGGCTCCCCCCCATCCGGTCAGCTCCCGATGATCCTGGAGGAGCACTTGATCGCCAGGGCGGAGTTGCCCAGCTTCTGTCCACTCCGTCACAGACGCATAGCGGGTCAGCCTAGTCACCCTCCGGACCCGGTGGTCCGCCGTGAGACGCAACGAATAGCCCTCAACGGTCCGAAGGCGTACCAAGGGGCGTGTGCCAGTTTTGAAAAAGCCATCGAGTCCGCTCGCATGTCCGGTCCCATCCACGATAGCGCGAAACGGCTTACCAAGAAGATCCCGGACTTGGCGTGGACCGACATCGGTCATAATCCACGTATCCCCCGGCACGCAGGGATTCGTGGCCTCGATCAGTTCATCCTGCGGAATCGGATTAGCTGGGCTTGCGTTGATGCGATCGATGAAGACCATCCCGGGGTCGCCGGTCCGCCACGCTGCCTGGACCATCCGTTGAAAGACCTCGCGAGCCGGAAGATGGCTGGTAACGAGCTTGGTGTGAGGATCGATCAACTCGTAGGTCTCGTCCTTCCCCAGGGCGTCCATGAACGTGTCGGTGGTAGCCACCGAGATATTGAAGTTGGTGATCCCGCCGTCCAGCTTACAGTCGATGAACTCCAGGATGTCAGGGTGATCCACCCTAAGAATCCCCATGTTGGCGCCTCGCCTGGCACCTCCTTGCTTGACGGCTTCGGTGGCGGCATTAAAGACCCGAAGGAAGCTGATGGGGCCGCTCGCCTTACCGCCCGTTGACTTCACCAGGGTATCCTTCGGCCTGAGACGTGAGAACGCAAAGCCGGTCCCGCCGCCGGACTGATGGATGATCGCCGCCCTTTTGACCGCCTCGAAGATCCCCTCCATGGAATCCTCAACGGGAAGCACAAAACAGGCCGAATACTGCATCCCGTTCTCTTTGCCGGCATTCATCATCGTGGGAGAGTTAGGAAGGAACTTCCCGTCAACCATGACATCGTAAAACGACTCCGCCACCTGGAGAGCTTCCGCCTCACTTCTACCCCACTGCCCTTCAGCCTTGGCGATGGCCACCGCGACACGCCAGCACATCTCCTCCGGCGTCTCTTTGACACCTGTCGCGTCCCTTATCAGGTAACGCTCTTTGAGGACGCGGATGGCTGATTCACTCCACCGTCCATTCTTCGTCGGTCTGGATCCATCCGCCTGGATCGTCTCTACTCCCTTTTCTATTTCGTGGAACGTTGACCGGCTCGCCTTGCCAAGCATGGTGTCCTCCTTTACCTGGGATAATTGACGCAACTCGGACTTGCTGCGATTCCAACTATTCGATGAAATATACGTAAATACGCCGTCTATCGCTAACCCGGCAAATCGATCTTCGTTACTACATGGCTACCATATGTAGTATGGTGATATTTTAATTACTACGATATATAGTGCTTGTCAAGAACAAAATGCGCGAAGGCGAGAAATCTCCTGTTGGTGCAAATGAGGCCACAGCGTGAGCAGGTTCGGGTGCGGAGATTGCGAGGCCCAAACGTCCACCACCATCACTTTCCGAACGTAGCCTGAGAATCCTGCGGAAGGCGTCTGCGCCGTATGAGCCATACGAGCGTTAGACCTGCCGTTAATATCACAGCCAGGAGTACAGCCCAGAGGTTGCGTTGCAGATAGAGCCTGACAAGATACAAGAGGTAGACATCGTTATTGGCCTCCCGCCAAGCCCGCTTATACTCCACAACGGCCGCGTCGTCGTTTCCTTCGGCCTGTAGCGCCCGCGCCAACCCGAACCGAGCGAAAGTGTACTCCGGCTGCGCTCGCAATGCCCGCTCAAATTCTTCAATTGCAACCTGATACTCCTTCTGCCGAAGCCGCGCCCACCCGATCTTCGTCCGTCCCGCCGGATCGTCCGGACTCAAGATTGACGCCTCTGTCAAGATCTTCAGCGCTTCGTCGGTCATCCCCTTTCGGTAGTAGACCCACCCAAAATCATACAGATAGTCCGAATTCCGCGGCTCAGCCGCTAATGCGAGCCGATACTCCTCTATCGCCTTGTCATAATCACTTTCCGCCTCGGCATAGAGACCTGCCAGGCCGGCATGACCGCGCCCATAGGCAGGATCAAGCGCAAGGGCTCGCCGGAACGCATCGCGCGCCTTCTGAGTCTGCTTTAATTCCGATGCAAGCCATCCAAGGTTCGTCCATGCATCGACATCTGCGGGCTGGATCTGTACCGTCCGCTCAAGTGCCGCTATGGCCTCGGCCCAGCGCCCTTGTTTCGCATACAGAACACCGAGCAGATTCCAGGAAACGAAATCGGCGCCATCCCGATCAGCCTGCGCCCTGAGCTCTGCAAGCACCTGCTGGCCCGTCCCTGCCCGAGCATACGCCTCCTTCAGCTTCACATAGACGAAGGCGCGCATGGGGTCGAGCCGAAGGGTGGATCGGAATGCCTCAATCGCCTCCGCCATCCGTCCCTCCTGCTGTAGCCGTACGCCACGTTGATACGCCTGGTCGGCTTCACCGGACCGGGCCGGCACAGGCCGAGCTCCCCAGGCCTGCTCGACTAGAAGCAAGCTGATCACGAGGATGTACATCGACCATTGCATCAGTCACCCCCTATTCTTATCGCACTTCTTATTTTCGGGACTCATCAGACAATAGATCAGATCCTCCGCTGAACCATCTCGACAAAAGACTTGCCATCATCTGTAGCGGTGCTAGAATCTTGATCAAAAGGAGGTTCTACATGGAAAATGTTATCGCCATTGCGACACAGCCGGACAACATCCCGATCATCGGTATGCTGATCCTGACGCTGGTGTGTCTTGGATCGGCAATGAAGCAAGCATTTCGCCATGACCGCTTGATCAAAAAGGGTCAAAGAGATCGAATCTTCGAAGAGATGTATCGATAGCCACGTTCTGTCTGTACGCAAAATCGTCTGATAGGTCCTTGAAGAGCGAGGCGCATGTTCATTCTGGTGACGGCTGCCATCCTGCTCGGTCTGGGCCTGATCTTTTTCCTCAGTCGTTCCGCGTCGCCGATGGCTGCCGAAAAGGCCTACTATCAACCCAGGGGCGCCGAGCAGCAACAGTTGGAACGACTCTCGCCAGAGCAGTTTGAGCGCCTCTGCGTCCGCCTTCTGGAGCAGACGGGCCTGTCGATCACAGGCTGCCACCGCGACCGACACGGGGAGATCGACGTCATCGCCGTCAACCCCCAACCGATCACCGGCGGCAGCTACATCGTCCGTTGCGTCCTGACCCCGCCTGAGATGCCGATCTCCTCCATCCGGATCATTGCTCTGAGCGATGCGGTGCGCGCTGAAGGCGCATTGAAGGGTATCTTCATCACAACCGGCTTCTTCTCCGAAGAGGTTCCGAAACTTGCCGAGGGGCCGCCTATCGAGCGCATCAATGGCCAGCGTCTTCGACAGCTTCTGCGGGAACACAGAATCTCTTTTGTTTGAACGCGAGCGAACCGGCAGTGTCGACGTCGCGAATCATAACAACGTCGGAAACCCAGCGCAAGCACCGAGTGTTGTTCGTGGTCCCAGCGCACACCCCTTCGGGACGTCACATCGGCACCAAAGAGATCGGCTGCGCTCTACCTCATAGTTCCGACATTATCGGAAGCTGTTTTCGGCAAACAGTGACTATGATACTCTCAACCGAGGTAGGGGCAGTAGGGATGCCACCATTCTACGAAGGGGAGAGCGATGTTCAAAGAGTTCAAAGAGTTTGCAATGCGTGGGAACGTCCTCGACATGGCGATCGGGATCATTATCGGTGCCGCCTTCGGTAAGATCATCAGTTCCTTTGTGAACGATATCCTCATGCCTCCCGTTGGCCTCATGATCGGAAAGGTCGATTTTTCCAGTCTCTTTGTCGATCTTTCCGGTGGTGCCCATCCGACACTCGCCGCTGCCAAGGCTGCAGGGGCAGCCACCATCAATTACGGCGCATTCCTCAACACCGTATTGGATTTCCTGATCGTCGCCTTTGTGATCTTCCTATTGATCAGGCAGATCAATCGTATGACCCAGAAGCCGGAAGCGCCTCCAGCTGCACCGAGCACAAAGGTGTGCCCTTATTGCTTATCCGGTATCCATCTGGAAGCCACACGCTGCGCGTACTGTACGTCTGTGATCTAGGGCAGGCAATGCGGTCCCGAGTTACTCGGCTTGTTGCAAGGCCAATAATTCACCCACAGGAGGTTGACGATGCAAACGAGGTTCAGGAGCCGTTGGACGGCGCTCATTCTCTGTCTCCTGATGCTTATCCTCGCCGATCGACAACAGGCAGCCGCACAAGGGCAGAATGCTCCGGCTCCCGGATGGTGGCCCTTCACTCAGCCCTTCAAGGGCTTCGAGTCAGGCCGGCAAGGCGGACTTGATGATGGGAAAATCGGCTCGGGTCTGAAAGAGGCGTTGCAGATCGGGACGCAGAATGCCGTTGCGCTGACCGGGAGATCGAATGGATACTTTGACAACCCGGCGATCAGGATCCTGATGCCGCAACAACTTCAGATGTTGGAGACCACGATGCGGATGGCCGGGTACGGCTATCAGGTGGATGCGTTGATACAGAGCATGAATCAGGCTGCCGAGCGGGCGGCTCCAGCCGCTGCGCAGATCTTCACTGATGCCCTCTCAGCGATGACATTCGAGGATGCCCGCACGATCCTCGCCGGAGGCGAGACGGCGGCCACGGACTACTTTAAGGCCAAGACCTCGAACCAGTTGATTGCCGCCTTCCGGCCGGTTGTCGAGCAGACAATGAACGAGGTCGGCGTCGTCCGCCAATACAAGGACCTGATCGCGCTGTATCAAGCCATCCCCTTCGTGAAGAACGCAGCATTTGACATCGATCAGTATGTCGTCTCTCAGGGGCTCGGCGGACTGTTCCATGTATTGGGTGAAGAGGAACGCAAGATCAGGACCGATCCGACGGCTCGCGTGACCGATCTTTTGAAGGAGGTCTTCTCCAGGTAACCGGGATAGAGATCGATGGTACATACAGGAATGACATCGGTAAATCATAACAGCCAGGGGAGACCTACGCTATGACCATGTCGCCGACAGACCTCATCATGGATCTCACTATTCGTTACGGATTCAAGGTCCTCGGGGCCGTGATTATCCTGGCGGCCGGTCTGCTCGTGGCCCGATGGATCGGGAATGTCGTTCACTCGTGGGTGTCACGCCAGCAGATTGAGCCTCCCGTTCGCATCCTGATCGTCCGCACTATCCGTGTGGTCGTGATTCTCCTGACATTTGTGGTAGCCGTCGATAACCTGGGGATTCAGATCTCCCCGTTCCTCGCCGGCTTGGGCGTGGCGGGGATTGGCCTTGGACTGGCACTTCAAGGCGTCTTAAGCAACGTCATCGCCGGACTGACGATTATTTTTACAAAGCCGTACCGAGTCGGTGAGTATATCGATCTGCTGGGAGAGGAAGGTGAGGTAACATCGATCGACCTTTTTTCAACGATACTCGTCCATCCGGATTTGTCAAAGGTCGTCATTCCCAATCGCAAGATCGTTGGAGAAATCCTGCACAATTTTGGGGCCATGCGACAACTCAACATGAAAGTAGGCGTCGCGTACGGCACGGACCTGAACGATACGACGGGTCTTGTGCGACAGATACTTGAGGGCAACGCATATGTGCTGAAGGAGCCAAGCCCCTTGGTGGGTATCAGTATGCTCGATGATTCGGCTATCGTCATCTCGGTCCGTCCGTGGGTCAAGGTCGACGATTACGAGACTGCCCAGGCGGAGCTGTACCAAACGATTGTGGAGCGATTTCAGGACGCTCGCGTCGCTATTCCGCTCCCGCAACGGGAAGTGCATCTAGTGTCCGAGCCATGAGCCCTTCGGCGATATCGTTCTTGGGCCGACTGTTGCCGCTGCACCGTTTCCGGAAACTACTCATCTGGTTCGGTGCGGTCTTTGCGGCTGTGATACTATTTGCGTTTTTTGCCCTACCCCCTCTTGCAAGATCATATCTGATGCGGACATTGTCGGAGACGCTTCACCGCGAGGTGACGATCCAACAGATCCGGATCAATCCTTTTACGCTCTCGCTGACCGTCAGGGGTGTCGCAGTCAAGGATCGAGAAACATCCGACACGTTCGCGTCGTTCGATCAGCTCTTCATCAATCTCCAGAGTGTTTCCGCATTCCGTCTGGCGCTGATCCTGAAGCAGGTGCGCCTGGACCGGCCCTATATCCGGATCGTTCACCATCAGGACGGCTCCTACAACTTCTCTGATCTCTTGGGCGCAGGCAGTTCGGATCAAGGCGGCAATGCAGCCCCGCCCAAGTTTTCATTAAATAATATCCAGATCGTAGACGGCAGCGTAGATCTTATCGACCAGCCAAAGCAGACGAATCATACCGTCAGAGACCTGAATATCGCTTTCCCGTTTATCGCAAATTATTCCTACTATGTCGAGACATCCGTTGAGCCCAAAATATCGGCGACGATCAATGACAGCCGGTATCTGCTTGAAGGTAAGACCAAACCGTTCGCCTCCACCAGACAGACCGTGTTCGATGTCGAGGTCACCGATCTTGACCTTCCGCACTACCTTGCGTATATGCCGATAAAAACCAACTTTGCGATCCGTTCAGGCAAAATGACCGTCAAGGCGCAACTGTCATTTGTTCAACAGCCCAAGCAGGCCTTGACGGTAGACGGTCGCGTGGCCTTGCGTCAGCTTTCCGTCAGTGACGCACAGGATCGACCGCTTTTGACGCTTCCCGTGATGGACGTCGTGCTTGCGCCGACGGAGCCGCTTGTCGGGCTGTTCCATATGGCATCCGTAACGCTCGAGTCGCCCGAACTGTTTATCAGGCGCGATCCGTCAGGAAAAACCAACGTCCAAGATCTCTTTCCCAGAAACTTGGATGCGCCCGTCGATGTCAAGGCGCAAGATGTCTCAACCTCTGCCGTAGTGGATATCGACACGTTTCAACTGAGTAAGGGGATACTCTCCTTTTCGGATGCGGCCGCGGGGATGCCATCCAAAGCCGAGAAGCCTGCCGGGGATGACGCCCCTGCCGAGCCGGTCGGCATCGTAGCCTCGGACATCAACGTGAGGGTCGATAACCTCTCGACCGCAACGGGCCGCCAGGGTACGACCGCCGTCTCTTTCCACCTGAACAAGAGGGGAACGGCCTCAGTCGAGGGTCCGGTCGGTCTCACGCCACTGTCCGCCCAATTGGCCGTACGGGTCAAAGCGATCGATCTCCGCCCATTTCAACCCTATTTCACTGATCGGGTCAAGATCCACGTCACGAAAGGCGCCCTGTCAACCGACGGCAATCTCTCGTTAAGCTATCAGGAAGGATCCGGTATGCAGGCTGCCTACAAGGGAAAACTGTCTGTCGCCGGCTTCGGATCGGTCGATAAGGCGCACGCGCAGGAGTTTCTCGCTTGGCAGTCGCTCGCGTTCGACGATCTCAGGATGGGCTATAGTCCGATGTACGTCCATATCGACAAGGTGGCGCTGACCGACTTCTATACCCGTCTGATTGTGTATCCTGACGGCTCCGTCAATCTTGCGCAGATCATGGAACAGGGGACGCACGAGGAAACGCCGGCTGCTCCGAACACGGCAACGCCCGCTCTGCAGCCTGCCGCCGCTGAAACCCCACGTCAAGCCGGCCCTGATATCCGGATTCGGACGATCACCCTTCAAGGCGGACGGGTTAACTTCTCGGACGCGTCACTGAAACCGGTCTTCTCCATGGAGCTGGCCGAGATCGGCGGAAGGGTGTCCGGACTGTCGTCCGCCGAAGCGACCCTCGCAGATGTGGACCTCAGGGGCAAGGTCAATCAGTTTGCGCCCCTCGAGATTGTTGGGAAGATCAACCCGCTGCGCGAGGACCTCTTTGTCGACCTGAAGGCCCGTTTCAGCGATATGGACCTCAGCTCCATGACCCCTTACTCCGGCAAGTATGTCGGCTATACGATCGAAAAGGGCAAGCTCTCCTTCGATCTGAATTATCAGATTGCCAAGCGGAAGTTGGATTCCAAGAACAATCTGTTCCTGGATCAGTTTACCCTTGGGGAGAAGGTAGAGAGCCCGACCGCTACCAACCTTCCGGTTCGATTGGCTATCGCACTCCTCAAAGACAGAAAAGGCGAGATCCATCTGGACCTTCCGGTAACCGGCAGCCTTGATGACCCGGAATTCAGCGTGTGGAAAGTGGTGTTGCAGATCCTCGTCAATCTGATCTCCAAGGCGGCCACGGCGCCGTTTGCCCTGCTGGGTGCGCTTCTCGGGGGCGGAGAGGAGTTGGGCTACCTCGAGTACGATCCGGGGAGCGCAGTGGTGGCCGATGCAAATGCGACCAAGATTGAGAAACTGACCACGGCGCTCTATGAGCGTCCCTCGCTGAAGCTCGAAATCGAAGGCCATGTCGATCCGGAAAAGGACAGCGAGGGGCTGCGGCAGCGCGAATTCATGCGTAAGCTAAAGGTTCAGAAATTCAATCGGCGCTTGAAGCAAGGGCAGCCGTCGATCCCGATCGACGAACTGACTATCGAACCCGCCGAGTACGAACAATACCTCAAACCGGCCTACAAGGCAGAAACCTTTCCCAAACCGCGGAACATCATAGGATTCGCCAAGGATCTCCCGGTTCCTGAAATGGAGAAGCTGATCCTGACCCACATCCAGATTCAGGACGATGACCTGCGACTGCTGGCCTCTCAACGCGCCATGAAGGCGAAAGATGCCATTCTGCAATCCAACAAGGTTGAGCCGGAACGACTCTTCATCATCGAACCCAAGTCGCTCTCACCTGAGAAACGTGATACGCTGAAGCAGAGCCGCGTTGATTTCAGGATCCGCTAATTGAAGCGCTCAGCTTTCAGCGATCAGCTCTTCTGACATCTCCTTCAACCTGGCCGAGTTGTCGGGTTACGCTGCGCTAACCCGACCTACGGCTGCGCACTGACGGCTGAGCGCTACCCATGATGAACCGGCACCTTTACGGAATTAACATTGACACCGTCTTAGGCGAATGTTAGAAACGCCTTCAATGCTTCTTCAACTGAATGGCTATCATAACGTGATGAATGGGGCCGAGGCGCGAGAGCGATGTTCCTAAACTGGCTCCCTGAAAATATCTCCAGTTTTGGAGACGAGATCGACTCGCTCTTCTGGATGATCTATTACATCACACTGGCCTGGTTCATCGTGACGGTTGGAGCCCTTATCGTCTTCGCACTGCTCTTCCGCCACCGCGCGGGGAAGCGTGCCGCCTACATCACGGGCGAGAAGCTTTCGCAGGCCGCTTGGATTCTCGTCCCGACCGCACTCGTCCTGATGCTCGACTTGTGGATCGACTTTCGCGGAGGCGATGCATGGGCGCGGGTCAAGCTGCATGCGCCGCCGAGCGAACTCCAGATACAGGTGACGGGAAAGCAGTTCAATTGGGAGATCCTCTATCCAGGACCTGACGGCCGGTTTGGATCGGCGGATGATTTGCAAATCGACAATGAGATCCACGTCCCGGTGAACAAGGTTGTCGGCATCACCCTCAAGTCAAAAGATGTCATTCACAGCCTCTACCTGCCTAATCTGCGCCTGCAGCAGAACGTAATACCCGGACGTGCGTTTCATGCCTGGTTCCAGGCTACCAAGATCGGTGTGTTCGAGATCCCCTGCACCGAGCTCTGCGGTTTCGGCCACTCCGGGATGGTCGGACATTTGACCGTCCACACTGCTGAGGAGTATGACAAGTGGATAAAGGAACAGTGGCCATCCCAGTCAAGCCTTATTAAGGAATCGGATCAACCGTGAGCCATCGCGCAAGAGTAGACCCTATTCCATTGCCCATCGCCCCTACTGTGCATGCGGACCCTAGTTTTTGGCGAACCTACATCTTCTCAACCGACCACAAAACGATCGCGAAGCAGTATCTGTTCCTCGCCCTCTTCATGGCGCTCATAGGGGGCTACCTGGTCTATGTGATGCGGTGGCAACTCGCCTTCCCGGATACCTCGATTCCTGGATTTGGATTTGTGGGGCCGGAGACATACAATGCCCTCACCACGAACCACGGTACGATCATGGTGTTCTTTGTGGCGATGCCGATCTTACTCGGAGCCTTTGGCAACTTCCTGATCCCACTCATGATCGGCGCCAGGGATATGGCCTTCCCGCGGCTCAATATGCTCTCTTTCTGGATCCTCTTTGCATCATCGATCGTGATTGTGTCGTCCTTCTTTGTTCCGGGCGGGGCTGCCGCAGCAGGCTGGACCGGCTATGCGCCGCTGAGCGCCCGCGCCGAATATACCGGCGTGAACTGGGGGATTAACCTGTGGCTGCTGGCCCATGCGCTTGAATTTGCCTCATTCCTGATGGGCGGCGTCAATTTTCTTACGACCGCTATCACCATGCGGGCGCCGGGGATGACCTTTTACCGCCTTCCGCTCATGATCTGGCAGCTTCTGACCGCCTCCGTCATTTTTCTGCTCTCCGTAGGACCACTCGTCGCCGGCGCCGTGATGTTGCTGATGGACCGGCTCTTGGGAACCAGCTTCTTTGTGCCCGAACAAGGCGGCGATCCGCTGCTCTGGCAACATCTCTTCTGGTTCTTCGGTCACCCGGAGGTCTATGTCCTCCTGATGCCGGGACTTGGGGCGGTACTGGAGGTCCTGGCCGTCTTTTCGAGAAAACCAATCTTCGGCTACCGGTGGATCATCTACTCGACGATCTCGGTCGGATTTCTCAGCCTGATCGTCTGGGCCCATCATATGTTCATCAGCGGCATGGACCCCCGGCTGGCGATGCCGTTCAGCATCACGACCATCCTGATCTCCGTACCGATTGCGCTCATCGTCTTCTCGATGATCCTCACCCTGTGGAAGGGCTCGATCCGGTTTGCGCCACCGATGCTCTGGGCGTTGGCTTTCGTCGCGATGTTCATCACCGGAGGTCTCACCGGCATCGTCCTTGGTTCCGCGCCGGTCAACATTCAGGTTCACGGTACCTACTTTGTTGTGGCCCACTTTCACACTGTCCTGTTGAGTGTCGTCATATTCGGCAGCTTCACGGGCATCTATTTCTGGTTTCCGAAGATGTTTGGTCGGATGATGAACACGCCTCTGAGCTATCTCCACTTTTTTCTGACCCTCATCTTCTTTAATCTCACGTTCTTTCCGATGCACGCCGTCGGCCTCGCCGGAATGCCGCGCCGCATCGCAAACCCGCTTCAGTACGAGTTCCTGCAACCGGTTCAATCGTTGAACGTGTACATTACGCTCAGCGCACTTGGCCTCACGCTCGCTCAGTTTCTGTTTCTGATCAATTTTGTCTGGAGTATCGTAGCCGGGCGAAAGGCCGAGGATAACCCCTGGGAGTCAGCAACCCTGGAGTGGACCGCCCCGTCGCCTCCCCCTCACGGTAACTGGGGAGACACAATCCCGACCGTCTACCGCGGCCCTTATGAGTACAGCCCGACGGGCGTCCGCGAAGATTTTCTTCCGCAGGATCGCGCCCCGTCGGCAAGATCCGACTAGGAGAAATGTCAATGCGCATGGTCGCCGTATCCGAACAGTTCGATCCCGCACGTCGCGGCAAGATCGCCGTCTGGTGGCTGATCGCCTCTGAGGTCATGATCTTCGGCGGCGCCCTGAGCTGTTACATCCTGGCTCGGGCGGCCGGCCCGGGATGGTCGGCAGAGGCCGCCCATCTGAGCGCTATCCTGGCGACAGTCAACACCTTTGTCCTGCTGACCAGCAGCATGACGATGGCGATGGCCTTTGCCGCCTACCAAAAGGCGAATCAGGGTGGGGTGCGTACATTCCTGCTGTGCACCATCCTGCTCGGGCTGGCATTTCTCGGAATCAAGGCCTACGAGTACATCTCCCATATTGCGGATGGTCTGGCTCCCTGGAGCGGTTCCTTCTGGTCCTTTTATTACCTGCTGACGGGACTGCACGCGCTGCACGTCATTGCGGGGATTATCGTGAACATCATCCTGTTGCTGGCGGCAGGGAAGGGGTTAAACACTGGCTATCGCATCGAGATCGCGGGGTTATACTGGCACTTTGTTGATATCGTCTGGATATTCCTCTTTCCACTACTCTATCTTTCGTACTAATATGTAAGGAAACGGTCGGACGCGCCGTCCATGCGGCCGGTGAGCCATCGAATGATTGCGTGAAGGAGGACCCACGTGACTGCTGATCGAGTTCATCCGAACTATGTGGCCATCTGGGTGTGGCTGGTCCTTTTGATGCTGGCCGGGGTTCTTGCCACCCTGTTACCCCTGGAGAAGTCGGCTGTCATTGGTCTGATCTTTGCGATTGCAACCGTCAAGGCGGTGCTGGTCGCGCTGAACTACATGCACCTGAAATCTGAGAATTGGCTGATTTATGCCCTGGCAATCATCCCGGTGTTGTTGGTCGTCGCTATGACCTTGGTCCTTTTTCCAGACATCGTTTACCGTCACTGAGCGGTTCTGTTCGCGCGGTATGACGATACTTATCATTCCTTTTCTTCTGAGGATACCCCCACAATAGCTATGGCTAAAGGCGCGGATGTCATCATCATCGGCGGCGGGATCATCGGCGTAGCTACCGCCTACGCCTTAACTCGCGCTCATGTCAGGCGTGTTGTCCTGATCGAGCGTGGACAGCTTGGGCGGGAGGCATCGCGGGCTTCGGCGGGTATGCTGGTACCCCAGGGCGAGGCGGAAGCGCCAGGGCCCTTTTTCGATCTTTGCCTCGCCGCGAGGGATCGTTATCGGACGCTGGCTGATGAGCTTCGGGATGCAACCGGGGAGGATATTGAGTATTGCCGGTGGGGACTGCTATACCTCGTCGATCCGACCGAGCATGAAGCCGCCAAAGGACGAGCGGCCTGGCAGCGATCGGCCGGCCTGCGCGTGGAGGAACTTTCAGGGCGGGAGGTACACGCCCTGGAGCCGATCCTGAATCCTGAGATCGGAGGCGCGCTCTACTTTCCGGATGAGGCCCATATTCGCCCCTGTACTGTCGTATCCGCGCTGGCGGCTGGAGCGCGCGCCGGCGGCGTCGAGATCATTGAGAAGGTCGAGGCGATCGACTTCATTCTCGGCGAGGACCGGCTGCGCGGCGTCAACGTCGGTGGAAAGACGATCCTGGCGGATACCGTCGTCGCCTGTGCCGGCGCGTGGTCCGGCCGCCTCCTGGATCTCATCGGCCACCGACTGCCCATGGAGCCGGTGCGAGGCCAGATCGTTCGAACTCGGTTCGAACGCCCGCCATTGACCCATCTGGTTTGGGGTCCGTTGGGATATCTTGTTCCACGACTGAACGGGGAGGTCTTGATCGGGACCACCGTTGAGCAGGCGGGATTCGCGTCAATCCCCACTCTTGCGGGTGTGGCAGGGCTGTGCGAGGCTGCCAGGGCGATGGCGCCGACCCTGATGACTGCGCCTTTCGACAGGGTATGGGCGGGACTGCGTCCACGGTTACCGGATGGGCTGCCTGCTATCGGCCGCTTTGCAAATATTCCGAACCTTATCGTGGCGACGGGCCACTACCGCAGCGGGATCCTGTTGGGACCGCTGACGGGGGAGTTAGTCGCCGATCTGATTCTCGACAAGGAACCCTCTTTCCCCCTTCAGGCATTCTCCCCCGATAGATTTGGGTCTTCTGGAATGAACCGCTAAGCAGTTCTGGATGTTGTACCTCTTTCTGGCGGATCTTCTGGTCCTGCTTCACGTTGCCTTCGTCGTCTTCGTCGTCCTCGGTATCTTCCTCGTGCTGCATTCACCGCGGCTCGCCTGGATCCATCTTCCAAGCGCGCTGTGGGGCGTACTGATCGAGTTCGCCGGATGGGGCTGCCCGCTGACCCCGCTTGAGAACCGCTTCCGACACCTGGGTGGTGAGGCGGGCTACACGGGCGGTTTCCTGGAACACTATCTGCTGCCGATCCTGTATCCGCAAGCCCTGACACGACAGGTGCAGATAGCGCTTGGGATGCTGGTGCTCATCGTCAACGCAACGGGGTATTTCATCCTATGGCGTCGTCGCACAAGCGGTCATCTCTAACCGGTGTCATCATCAACGCCTGCCGTCGCGTAATCCCTTCGATGAACCGCACCATGAAGCCGCCTGCTTTCTCCGGTGTCAGCGTCGCGGGATATTGAAATCTGCTCATGGTCTGCTCCTATCGAAGATCAGCAAGAATCAACCTGAGTTGTTCCGGCATCGCGAGTATTTGCCATTTCTCGGATCGTTGATAATTTCTTGCGAAGCGCCGAATAAGGTTATAGGATCGGTTAAACTACAAATCTCCTGCATGGGGACAGGTTAACCAGCCTACGCAAGTGAATTACCCCGCAGCAAGCCGCGGGGAATCAACCCTGCATAGATTGAAAAACTCGAAATCCCGGGATTAAGAGGTTGCCCCTAATGGATCGTGTGGCGCTTACAAGGTGGTACGTTGGGAACCTTGACGGCTACCGGTTCTACGAACATCAGGCGGCTGGACTCGGCGATTACTTTCTCGATTCTCTTTTCTCCGATATCGACTCCTTACGGTTGTATGCAGGCACTCACTCTCTACACTTCAGCTATAACCGACTTTTCTCCAAGCGTTTTCCTTTCGCGGTGTATTACCGCATCAAAAACGATGTCATCCGCGTTTATGCCGTCCTGGATTGTAGGCGTAGGCGGGATCCACGTGAATTCGCAACCGTTTGAGCTGATCCCAGAACTAGCTGCGACATCCCCGCTACGACTTTGTGACGGCGTAAACGATCTGCTTATTCTGCCTCGTGACGGCGCGGTGCAAGCGCGCCGTCTGGCAGGGCGCCGCCATGGGGACGGGCAACCAGCCACCACGAATAGTGTCTGTCCCTATTTTCTGCTGTCCCTATTTTCTGTCCCTATTTTCCGCGCGGCAGGTGGCTTACTTACTTACCGGGCAGCCAAATCACTACGGCAGCAAGCTGCTACATGATGCACCCGGCGCTGGTCCAAGGGTGAGAACTTGGCTGCAAGAGATTTTCGTAATCGGCTCTAAAGATCTATCGCTAGTTTCAAATGGAGGCGCGGAAACACTGCCGGACCACCATTCACACGCTGCCAAAGCTTGCCCGGTTGTCAAGGCAGGATCCTGAAACACCGCATGCAGGTAACACCGTGAAAACTTATCAAGGTCACCGCCGCCAAGATTTCCCGTGGCAAGTGACCCAGCCAACGACATTTGGACCTTAATCGTGGAGGTGAAGGGGGCAAAAGGAATGGTGCTTGATTCAGCCACATGCTGAATTGATCCAGTCATCAGCGCGTCGACGCTTCCAGTTCCTGGAACTGCTCCTTCGACGCACTGTCGGTATCGTCCCCTTACATCTCCCAGACCCGGAGTGATTTTCAGAATCAGAAAATCAGTTGGGAAATTGTCGAACTTATAACAGAGGTGTCCTCCGAGGAATTTTGGTCCTCCGGCGAGGGCTTGTTCTGTAAAGCCAGCGGACGCCGAGACGAAAACAGCAATCGCGATCAACGTCGGTAGTCTCTTCATGGCCGTCTCCCTCCTCTAACAGGTGTGAAGTTCCAAACCCATCGGGCGGATTGTTCTACGTTGCAACGTCAGACCCTCAGCACGACGGAACGCGACGTGCCGGCGTATCGCCCTCGCCTCCCGCCTGAGTCCTGAGGTCATCGCCGTCGTGCCTACATATTGTCTCCTCCTTTCAGCGTTGGAATCGGCTCCGGGTATCGAAAGGCCGGAGATAGGTACATGAGCAGAGAAACTCCCATTGCGCTCAGTCCGAATGTTGCGGGTAACCTCATCGGGCTTGATCAGTAAAATAGCCCCCATATCCGGGAAGGGCTATCCAGTGAACACCTGAAAGGACGGGGAGAAATCCCTGAAGGAAAAGAAATTGGGTAGTGTGCTGATTTGAAAGCGGGCGAACTCACAAGATTGTCAAAACAGGACACTACCGAAGTCATCCATTTTGTTGTTTCCGTCATTGTATTCCTCCCTTTCAAACCGTACACCGGGGGGCATGCCCCCAGGTTACTACTCTTATGCGACCCTCGAACCATGATGCCCCTGCTGACAAGCAGACCCTCCATAATAAAGGTCGGTATGATTTTCTTACACTGCTGTGTATAACGTAATACTTTCTACAAGTCTGTCAACTGCGAAATAAGGCCTCATGAGGTCCCATTGGGGTTAAAGCCTTTTCATTATCGTTATTAAGCTTTTAATAATAGGGATTCGGAGCAGGATTGCTGTGTTACGGTATTCATCGCCAACACGCTCTTTAGCCTTCGTTGTATCTTCGTCATTGCGTATGCTATCAAATACTTCTCAGGCATCGGAGAATCTACGCCGCAATCTGGAAACAGTGGACGTAAGTAGCCGTTCAGTCGGGATGACTGACCCGAGATAGGAGTGAGTGGAACAGGTGCGTGAGCGACGACTTAACGAGTTACCTTCTTTGCTCGAGTCCCGAGGTATCATGCTCGATTTCGTGGCGACTGGTGAGAATGTGGTACCTTGCCGGCCAATGGGACTCCAAGGCCGGCCCACTTTGGGCTTGACATCACCATGGTCGGCGCTCAGCTTTCAGTCTATGGTGCAACGGAGTGTCCAACTGTCAATAGAGGGAGGGTAATGACGTCATGCTTGTCCGAAGATGCCTCATGGGAGCGCCGTAATGACGTTCAAGAATCGTTCGGCATGCTCGAATAATCTCAGCAAGACTCATAAGAAACCCTCACCTTTGTCAAGGCTTGCCGGGATTGTCTTTCTCTTCCCCATGGGCTGTCAATCAGTTTCTGATCACCATCCAGCCCGCACACACCGACACTCATCGTCGTGCTGATGTCGGAGCGCTTCAAGCGCACCAGACGGTCCGAATGTCGTAGCCGTCTTGGGGAAATTGGATGACAAAGGAATCGCGGACGGTGTGACGGCTTGCCGATCTGACACCGAGGGCTGACGGCGGACCGCAGAATGCTGACCGTTACAATGGCACCCTGTCCAGCACCATCAGCAGAAACAGTGCTGGAAGCTGTACGAGCGATGCGAACACCAGCCGCTTCACATCTGCCGTCGATCGCCGGATGGTACAGAGGCACGCGCATCCAAGTAGGCCAATGCCCAGCATAAGCGCGCCTACGGAATAGAATAGGCCGGCGAATCCCATGAAGGTCGGCAGCAGGCTGACGGCAAGCAAGATCAGGCAGTCGCAGACAATCCGACATCTCGTCAGTGTATCGTCCGAATCGATCAGAGGGAGGAGTCGAATCCCGGCCCGCTTATAATCATCCTTATACAGTATGGCGATGGCTAACGTGTGGGGAAGCTGCCACAAAAACAGGATGGCGAACAGTACCCACGCTTCAATGCCCAGCCTTCCCGTAGCCGCTGCCCAGCCGATCACCGGAGGCAGCGCCCCTGGGACCGCTCCCACCACGACGCATAACGCGGTTTTGCGCTTCAGCGGCGTGTACAGAAATAGATAGCTCCCCGCAGTCACCGCCGCCACGATACTACTCCAGGTGTTGACCGCAACAGCCAGATATAACAGTCCTGCGACTGTAAGCAATACCCCGAACAGGAGTGCCTCGGCAGGATGGAGCCGCCCGGCAGGCAATGGCCGGAGTTGTGTACGCGTCATCCGCGCGTCCAGGTCACGCTCGAGAAACTGATTCAGCGCGAGGGTTCCACCTGCAGCAAGCGCGGTACCGATGAGCACCTGCCACAGCACCCCATAGCCGGGCGTACTACCGGAGCCGATGTAAAAGCCCGCGCAAGTGGTGAGCAGCACCATCATCAGGATACGCGGCTTCGTCAGGGATATGAAATCCGCCGCGCGCCCGCGCGCCCGCGTGAACTCATCGCCTAATGTTGCGGATGTGGGCATCATGCGCGCACCCGCTCGGCGGGCAATCTCCCGTCGGTAACAACAGCCTGCCGCGACGTCAACAGCCGATAGGATCGCAACGTCAGCATGATACAGACTGCCAGCATCAGCGTACCCGTGATTCTGTGAGTAGTCGGCAGCGCCAACCTGGCAAAGGCCGCATAGGGGATTTCGAGTGAGGTAAAACGATTCACATACGATCCGAGGCCCAACAGAAGCTGTAGTCCCAACAGGCCGACAAGCAGACTGACGGGCCACGTCAGCTTCACCTGATCCGCATGAGGTCTCAGGATACGTGTGACCAGGCGCCAGACATGGATAGCGACAAGGGCGGCACACAACAGATGGGCCAGGAACCAGTCGCCGATATGTGTCAGCATGCCCCCAAAGAAGATCTGGAGATATACCAACCCGGTTGTCAAGAGACAGAGCCGCTTGACCGCTCCAACATCAGCCGCCACCACTCTTCGTGAGTGTTGTTCCCACTCCTGAGAGGTCAACACCACCGAACCTACTGTAAGGGCAAAGAAGGCTTGGGCAAGGAGACCGTGAATAAGCGCGAGTTCGCTCCCGGCCGACACCAGGATTACTCGAAGACCGCCAAGTATCCCCTGGATGACTACCGCGCCGACGGCCGCAACTCCGACCCACCGCGCCAATCTTCTGCCGTCTTTCAACCAGACCACAATCGCGAATGCCAGAGTCAGAAAACCTACGAGAGATCCGATCAGCCTATGACTGTGTTCGTAAAAGATCCCCCCCACCATGTGTGACCATGGATAGAGGAACATGTTGTACCCGAACGTCGTCGGCCAATCCGGTACTGCCAGCCCCGCCCCCGTGTTCGTAACCAGACCGCCGACAAAGATCAACATCAGCGTTGATGCCGCGGTCAGCATGGCGAACCGATGGGGCCAGGGACTATAGACCTGCGCCTGCATGTGGTCCGTTAACCTCTCATCGTGATTCTTCATCACCTCTGTGTTCTAGCCGAGCTGCGAAGCGAAGTCAACGAAAAACCGGTATCCCCGTGCGTATCCCAGGTTGTAGACTATGCCACACACCACGCAAAAATGATGTCGCGCATTGTCTTGCCTCTTCAGATGTGCTATATAGAACCGCCGTAACAACCGAACGGAACGGTGAGAGGGCGAACCTGATCAGGCTTGAATTGCTGCGATTCACGCAGCGCACTAAGAAGACCGGGAGGGACAGCATGCAACGCCGGACAAGAGGGGTACTCATTATTGGCGCGCTATTTTCCACTGTATTGGGTCTTTCCGTTACGGGAAGCGGCGCGGAACAAGCTTACAAGCTCAAGATGCCGTTGGGTCTGCAAGAGGATGCGGCGTATATTCCCCCAGACAATCCTTTGACAGCCGACAAGATCAACCTCGGCAAACAGCTCTATTTTGACAAGCGGCTCTCAGCCGATGGGACCGTGGCCTGCGTCACCTGCCACGCGCCGGACAAAGGGTTCTCCGACAACCGCCCCACCTCCACAGGGATCAAGGGACAGGTGGGTGGGCGCAACGCCCCCGTGACGATCAATCGTCTCTTCAGTCAGGACCAGTTCTGGGATGGTCGGTCCCCCTCGCTGGAAGATCAGGCCCTGGGCCCGGTCCAGAATCCTATCGAGATGGGCCATACCTTGGAAGGGATGGTCGCAACCTTGGACAAGTTGCAGGGATACCGGAAGCAATTCAAGAAGGTCTTCGGCACTGGAGTGACCAAAGAAGGCGTCGCCCAGGCCATTGCGTCGTTCGAGCGAACCCTCCTCTGTGGCAACACCGCCTTCGATAAGTTTAAGGCCGGCGACCAAAACGCTCTTACGAAGAGCGCCCAACGTGGCCTGACCCTCTTCAGCGGCAAGGCCAACTGTGCCGTCTGTCACACGGGCTTCAACTTCACCGATGAAGGCTATCACAACCTCGGCGTAGGTATGGATAAGCCGGACCCGGATCTTGGGCGGAATAAGGTCACCAAGAAAGAGTCAGATAAAGGGGCCTTCAAGACCCCGACCCTCCGCAACATCGCCGCCAGCACGCCCTATCTGCATGACGGCAGCGCCAAGACCCTGGAGGACGTGATTGCATTCTACGATAAGGGCGGCGTCAAGAACCCCAATTTGGCGAATGAGATCAGGCCGCTCAAACTCACAGCTCAGGAGAAGGGAGACCTGGCGGCGTTTATGAAGTCGCTGAGTTGCCCCGATCTCAAGGTCGCCGCGCCTGTGCTTCCAAAATAGGGGGAAGGCTTTCCTTCCCCCTATCTCTTTGACCTCCCCCCCTCAGCGCTGACAGGCCGCTACCAACCGGTAGACGGTCTGTAGGGATCTCCTCGCTCTCCGCACGATCTCTATCTGAAGAATTCTTCCGAATCTTCTTGAGAAAGTCCTTGACAAACACTGTTTTAGTTTTTATCTTTCCCCTTATCAAGGAGGCTGAGCCATGACACCGTCGAGACTGTTCCTCAGCTCTGTTGCGTTTACCGTTACCCTCACCACTCTCGCACCTGTCGCCTACTCCTACCAAGAAGTCGCCGTCACCGACGGTGGAACCATCACCGGAAAGGTGGTCTTTCAAAATTCGCCCCCTCCCATGAAGCTGATTATTCCCACGAAAGATCAGGAGGTCTGCGGAGGGATTCGTGAGGAACCTCATATTATCCTGAGTGAGAATCAGGGAGTTCAGCATGCCGTCGTGTTTCTGAAGGACGTTCAGACCGGCAAGGCCTGGGGGCAGCCCGCAAAAACGCCGGACCTGACCAATCTGAAATGCGACTTTGTGCCTCATGTCCAAGTTGTGCCGGTCGGATCGGATCTCGAAATCATCAGCGCCGATCCGGTCTTGCATGCCACGCATGGGTTTTTCGGAAAACGGACCGTCTTTAGCGTCACTCTGCCGAATAAGGGAGACCGGGTGACACGACCCCTCAAGAAGGCCGGGGTCGTTCGGGTTGAGTGCGATGCCCACGGCTGGATGCTGGGATGGATTTACGTCGCCGACAACCCATACACAACCGTAACGGCTCAAGGCGGTACGTTCACCATTACGGATGTCCCGCCGGGTGCCTACACCCTTGTGGTCTGGCAGGAGTATATGGGGCTCACTGAGACCCCAGTTACCGTCAAGGCAAAGGATGCAGTATCGGTCAAGATCGAGTTAAACAAATAGGCAACGTCGGAACCTGTGCGCATCGGCTTGAAGGAGGTTCGTGCGATGGATGATCATGGCCGTGATCGTGACCGACTAAGACTCCTGAGATCAAAGGCAAGGCTCATGTGGTGGCGCAAAAACGGCTCTTCCAGAGAGATCGAGGATCTGCGCCGCGAGATGGACCGAACATTAAGACAACCTGGTGAGCTTCCTGATAAGACAATGGAACTTACCCGCCGTATGTTCATCCATAAATCGTTACTGGCTGGCGCGGCAGCCGGCGTCGCCTCAGCCGGATGGTTCCCTTGGCTGAATACCCTCGACCTGGCCTTTGGCGCCGAGGCATTTAAGTTCGTCTGGGTTTCTGATTCCCACTTGTACCCAAAAACTCTGAACACTCGTTTCGTTGATAAGGTGACCCGTGCGGTGAAAGAGGTTCAAGCTATGTCGCCGCCCGCTGATTTTATGATCTATGGTGGTGATCTGGCGCAACTCGGGGATCCGGTCGAGTTGGATCTCGGAGCCGAGATCCTGAAAGAGGTGAGCATCAAAAAGGTCTTCATCCCAGGGGAGCACGACTGGTACCTTGATATGGGGGTGAAGTGGGAGAAGCTCTTTGGCAAATCCTCCTGGACCTTTGACCACAAAGGGGTCCGCTTTATCGGACTTGATACCGTGAGCCGCGGTCCGGACTACTGGACAGCGAAGAAGATGACCGCCAAAGAGCGGATGGGTCATATGGCCACCCTGGATGGGAGTGTAGCCGGCGCGTGGGCCGGTGTCGGCCGTGACCAGCTCGAATGGCTTTCCATGACCCTTTCCAGTTGGCCGAAGAACAAGCCGATCGTCATCTTCAGCCACAACCCGCTGTACGAGTACTACCCGCCTTGGAACTTCTGGGTGCGGGACTGGCGCGAGGTACACGAAGTTCTCAAGCCCTTCACGAACGTCACCAATATCCACGGTCATACCCATCAAGTGCTGTATAACGAGATCGGTAAGGTTCGTTCGATTGGGATGCTGGCCACCTCGTGGACCTGGCCATACGCGCCTGAAGGGGTGCCGGCCCTCACCAGGTGCAAGGTCCGCGTCGATCCCGGCGATCCCTTCGATGGCGTGGGTTGGTCGAAACTCACCGTGAGCGCTGCGGAAAAGCTCGAGAATGACTATGTAATGTGGCGAAAAGATATTCTCGGCGAGGCGCCGTGGGACTCGGGATGCGCAGACAACACCAATCAGATCCTGAGCCCACGACTGGCCGATCGCGAGTGGCCGTACTATGGCGCATATAAGTAACTGCCGGCTGGTCATACATCCAAGAGGAGGACCGCGATGAAGCGCCAACACAGTTATATCAGAACGGCACTAGGTGCCTCTCTCCTGGGTCTGCTCCTTGTCGTCGTCCCCGGACCCAACCCGGCCCTCGCTCACAAGGCCAAGCACACGCCTGAGCAACTGAAGGCGTTCGAACAGGTCTTCATGGAACAGGTCAGGGTCGGCGACCTGCTGTTCCACGGCGACGGCGCCGCCCAGAAGCGACTCGGCGTGACGCTGTCCAACACGGGAATGGCATGCGCGATGTGCCATCCCTTTGCGTCGGATACCCACCCGTACACATTTCCCAAATTCCAGGAACAGGTCAATAAGTTTTCGACGCTGCGGGATATGATCAACTGGTGCATCGAAAAGGCCGCCGAGGGGGAGAGAATCGAGGACGATTCGGACGCCATGAAGGCTCTGGAGACGTATATCTACTGGTCTACCCGAGGTTCGAAGCTCGACCCGGGACGGCACTAACCCAAACGGCGCTGCACGAATTACATGAGGATGACAAGCACGCGCGCCGACAGGCACGAGCGGGTCACCCCGGCAGCGTCACCTGCGGTGTCGAGGCGAGTCTTTCTCCGTCTCGCCTCGACGTTCATCGCCCTGGAGTGGGCCAACGTTGCGTTCGCCCTGGAGCCACACGCTCCCGACAATTCGAATCAGCCGACTCCTCTTGAACGGGCGTACCCGCTTGTCCTCAAGGCGCCACCCTTCACTCGCAATGGCGCGAATGTCCCGATCGTTATCGAAATGCGCCACCCGATGGACCCGGACCACTATATCAAGAGCCTTCAGATCCTGAATGAAACCGATCCGATCCCATCAAAGGGGATCTTTCACCTGAGCCCGGCGAACGGTCGGGCCTATCTCTCAATGCAAGCCCGCATGAACAGCGGCACCTCCACGGTGCTGGCTGTTGCCGAATGTACCCGACATGGGCGGTGGACGACAAGCCAATCCATCACGATTCCTGAAGGAGAGGGAGGGTGCGCAACCGGGACTGAAGGGGACGATCATGGATCGTCGGATGACGGCATCCGCCCACCGGTTATCCGAATCCCCGAGCTGGTCGAGCGCGGACAGATCAGGCGGGACGAGATCATCCGGGTACAGATGAACGTCAAACACCCGAGCCGAACCGGCTTGACCCACCAGGGCGCGACATTTCGTCAAACCGCCGATCCCTTCTATCTGAAAGAAATGACAGTATTGTATGGGGATCGTCTGATCAGTCGTTATGAGATGACGCCCGCCATCAGCGACAATCCGTTCATCACCTTTACATTGAGGGCGTCGGAACAATCGGCTATCCGGATTGTCGTCACCAACAGTCGCGGTCAACAGTTCCAGGCTACGCAAGAGGTGGTACTCGCGTGAACCGGACTCTGACTCCGGAGCTGTCACATGGCTCTATTAATAACGACAATCCCCTGAACAACCGGGAGAGAGACAATGGCGCGATGGGTACGAGGCATGCTGATCGCTGCCGCCCTGCTGCTTATCGGCGGCGTTCTTAATCGGAGCGTGGCGCAGGGACCGTATAAGCTCACCTTACCGCTGGGTCTGCAGGAGGAGGCCGCGTATATGCCTCCGGACAGTCCGCTCACAGCGGAGAAGATCGAACTCGGGCGACAACTCTACTTTGACGGTCGGCTCTCGGCAGATGGAACCGTATCCTGCGCCACCTGCCACGCGCCGGACAAGGGATTTTCGGATGGACGGCCGACCTCTAGAGGGATTAAGGGACAGGTGGGCAGCCGCAACGCGCCCACCACGGTCAATCGTCTCTTCAGCCAGGAGCAGTTCTGGGATGGTCGGGCCGCTTCACTGGAAGAGCAGGCGCTGGGTCCGATCAAGAATCCTATCGAGATGGGCAACACCTTAAAGAAAATGGTCGCTAAGCTCAATATGATTCCGGGTTATCGGAACCAGTTCAAGCAGGTATTCGGGACGGACGTCAACGCAGCAGGTGTGGCAAAGGCCATTGCGGCATTCGAACGCAGCCTTGTATGTGGAAATTCCGCGTTCGACAGGTATGAGGAGGGCGACGATGCGGCGCTCTCAGAGCGTGAGCAGCAAGGGCTTCAACTCTTCCGAGAGAAGGCAAATTGCATACGATGCCATACCGGTTTCGCCTTCACGGACGAGCGGTACCACAATATCGGCGTGGGCTTCGACAAGCCGAAACCCGATCTTGGGCGGTACACCGTCACCAGGAAAGTGTCCGACAAAGGAGCATTCAAGACGCCGACCCTGCGTAATATTGCCGCCAGCGCGCCCTACCTGCATGACGGCAGCGCCAAGACGCTGGAGGACGTGATCGAGTTCTACGATAAGGGCGGCGTGAAGAACCCGAATCTATCCAACGAGATCAAGCGGCTCCTGTTGTCGGCCCCGGAAAAAGCCGATCTCGTGGCGTTTTTGAAGTCGTTGAGCTGCCCCGACCTCAAGGTGGCCGCCCCGGCGCTGCCGAAGTGATCAGCGGTTTAGGCTGAAGGCTGTTAGGAATAACCTCCTGTTTCCTTCAGCCTTCAGCCTATCCACCTGCCTTTCCTTGGCCTACTTCTCCCCCATCTCTTTGATCTTCACCTGCCTCTTCAGAACGGCATGGGCCGCCGCCAGCTTGGCGATGGGAACACGGTACGGGGAGCAGCTTACGTAATCCAGACCCAACCGGTGACAGAGATCGACGGAGTTGGGCTCGCCCCCATGCTCCCCGCAGATACCGACCTCCAACTGTGGCTTGGCCCGGCGACCTTTTTCTATACCGATCCGCATGAGCGCCCCCACCCCCTCTTCGTCGAGGACGGCGAACGGGTCCGTCGGAAGGATGCCCTGTTCCAAATACAGGGGCAGGAACCGGCCGGCGTCATCGCGTGAGAACCCGAAGGTCGTCTGGGTCAGGTCGTTGGTACCGAAGGAGAAGAAATCGGCCGCCTCGGCAATCTGATCGGCCACCAGCACCGCTCTTGGCAGCTCGATCATGGTCCCTACAAGGTAGCGGACCTTCACGCGATACTCCTTCATCACCTCTCGAGCCACCCGGTCCACAATCTCCCGCTGAAGCCGCAGCTCTTTCACGTGGCCGACCAGAGGAATCATGATTTCCGGGAATGGACGCTTCCCTTCCCGTTTGAGTTCGCAGGCCGCCTCAAAGATCGCCCGCGCCTGCATCTCGGTAATCTCAGGATGGCTGATCCCGAGACGACAACCACGATGACCCAGCATCGGATTAAACTCGTGAAGGATGCGGACCTTTTCCTTGAGCACCTCCTCCGATACCCCCATGTGCTCAGCGACCTTTCGAATCTCCTCGTCCTTTCTCGGGAGGAACTCATGCAATGGGGGATCCAATGTCCTGATGATCACAGGGAGCCCGTTCATGATCTCGAAGATCGCCTTGAAGTCCTGCTTCTGCATCGGCAACAGCTTGGCCAAAGCCTTCCGCCGCTCGTCAGCGTCCTTCGCCAGGATCATCTCTCGTACGGCCACGATCCGATCCCCCTCGAAGAACATGTGTTCGGTCCGGCAGAGGCCGATTCCCTCGGCCCCGAACTGTCGCGTGACCCGAGCATCTGTCGGCGTATCGGCGTTGGTCCTGATACCGATCTTCCGAAAGCTGTCCGCCCACCCGATCAGGGCGCCGAACTCACCAGTCAGTTCCTCAGGCTGTGTCAGCTCCACCTCTCCGATAATGACATCTCCCGTCGTACCATCGATCGTGATCGAGTCTCCCCGTCGGACGGTCAGACTCGCCACTTGGAAGTACCCGTCTTCCTCATTTACGAAGATGTCGGTGCAGCCGGCAACGCAGGCTTTCCCCATACCACGAGCCACCACGGCGGCATGGCTGGTCAGGCCTCCCCGAGCCGTGAGGATCCCCTGGGCAGCCACCATCCCCGCGATATCCTCCGGAGAGGTCTCAGGCCTGACCAGGATGACCTTCTCGTGTCGCTCCGCGGCCTCGACCGCCTCCTCCGCCGTGAAGACTGCCTTCCCAACGGCGGCGCCCGGTGAAGCCGGAAGACCTTTTGCGATCTTGCGGATCTGCAGCTTCGGATCGATCCTCGGATGCAACAATTGTTCGAGTTGCCATGGCTCCACCCGCAGGACGGCCACCTTCCGGTCGATCAGATGCTCCTTCGCCATATCCACGGCAATCTTGATGGCGGCGTGGGCCGTCCTCTTACCCACACGGCATTGCAGCATGTAGAGTATTCCGTTCTCGATGGTGAACTCGATATCCATCATGTCGCGATAATGGCGCTCCAGGGTCCGACAGATCCGCTCGAACTCTCGGTAGACGCGGGGCCACGCCTCTTTTAAGGCGGCAATTGGACGAGGCGTCCTGATGCCCGCCACCACGTCTTCCCCTTGGGCGTTCTGGAGAAACTCCCCATAGATGCGTCTGTCCCCGATAGCCGGGTCACGGGTGAATGCGACGCCCGTTCCGGAGTCTTCACCCAGATTGCCGAAGACCATGGCCTGGATATTGACGGCAGTGCCCCAGTCGTCCGGCACCTTGTAGATCCGCCGGTACTCGATCGCCCGTTTGTTGTGCCAGGATTCGAATACGGCCCCGATCGCCATGCGAAGCTGCTCCTTTGGATCCTGAGGAAATTCCCGACCGGCCTCACGTCGAACAACCTCCTTAAACTTCTCAACCAGGTCCAGAAGATCTTCGGCGGTCAAATCCGTATCGGCCGCGACCCTTTTCTGTCGCTTCGCTTCGCTGAGGAGTCCCTCAAACGCGATCTTTTTGATGCCCAGCACTACGTCCCCGAACATCTGGAGAAGTCGTCGGTAACTGTCGTAGGCAAAACGCGGATTGTCAGAGCGTTGTATGAGGCCTTGCACTGTCTTGTCGTTTAACCCCAGGTTCAATACAGTGTCCATCATTCCCGGCATCGAGATCCTCGCCCCTGAACGGACGGAAACCAACAGGGGGTCCTTCGGATCGCCGAATCGCTTCCCCATGGCGCGCTCCAGCTTGGTCACCTGCGTCTCGACCTCAGACCAGAGCCCGCGCGGGAAGCGTCTGCCCTGCTTGAAATACTCGATGCAGGTGTCGGTCGAGATAGTAAAGCCGGGCGGCACGGGGATCTTGAGGGCAGTCATCTCGTGGAGGTTCGCACCCTTCCCCCCAAGAAGATTCTTCTGCTCCGCCCTGCCTTCCGCCCGACCCTTTCCAAAAAAGTACGTATATTTCTTTGCCATTCCTTTGTCTCCCCTGAGTAGTTATCAATAGTCAGCCGTCAGCGACGATCCTGTCGGCTTCTGCTGTATGAGACCCCCCGTTGCTCATGAGCGAAGCCGCGCCAAGCCTTTGCCTGGCGCGGCTTCGCTCCGATCACTTCAGTTCTGAGCGCTGGCAGCCAATTGATGACCGTTGGGTCAACTACTGCTTTGCCAGCTCGATGCTCAGCTTCGTCTCCTGCTTCGACTTGACGACGACGTCCTGTACCTTCTTACCGAGTGTCTCCTGCCAGACCTCGAGCTTATAGTTGCCTGGCGGAACATTGCTGAGGGTAAACTCACCCTTATCGTTGGTCACCGCCACATACGGATGGTCGGAGACGACGAGCCAGCCAAGCATCCAACTGTGCGCATCACAGGTCACCTTGACAATCTCCGGTTTGGCAAACTTCTCAGTCAGTACCTTTTTGAATTTCGGTTGAGCCTTGTTAATCGAGGAGTTCGCCTTGCTGTAGGTGTGAATGTTGTGGAGAATCCCATCACTGTTCAGGATATCTAACTGGCCGCCTGCGGGAACCACGCCGACATGGGGCACATAGACACATCCGTTCTGATCCAGCGTTGCCTTCGTGATCGTCCACTTCTCCCCTTTTTTCATATCAAGCAGAGTCACCACCGCATTTTCGATCCCTTTGTTCGGACCGACAACGAGATCCCAGCTCAGGTGCTGTTTCTTCCCACAGATCTCCTTATCTTTGGTCACCTGGAGTTCCTTCCGCGCCGGCGGCGTCCCGGCGAACTTGATCGTCCCGGTGATAGTCCCACCGTCTTTTACCTCACCGCCCTCATAGGCCAAGGCCTGAGCGGCGGACCCAAGGAAACAGCTCGCGACTACGGTCACAGCAATCTTTTTGCCTACCCTAAGCATGGAGTCTCGCCTCCTTCTGTCTGTATATGACCCAGTGTCGTTGGATGTCCCTCATCGCGCCGACAGTATAAATCAGTTCTCGCCCGAGCGCATCAGGTATTCTATGATCGCCTGAATCTGCCGGTCCTCCTTCCCCTCGAGGATATCCTCCGGACCGTCCGGATAGTAACTGGGCATCTTGGTCCCGGGCTGGATCTTCTGCGGATCCTTCAGCCACTTGCCGATCCAGATCGGCCGCAAGCGGTGCTTGGCCAGGCTGAGATCCGGCGCCCAGTTCTCGGGCGGACCCTCCGGTTTTTTCTCGCCCTGCTGGTGACAGGTGAAACAGTCAAAGTACTCCTTCGACATCAGCAATCGACCGGCCTTCACAAGTTCCGGGGACGGCTCCCCCACCGAGACATACTCATAGGGCACCTGCTGCTTGCCCATGACCGCAAAATATTTCGTCAGGGCGGTAGCTTCCTGGATGCTGAGGCCGAAGGTCGGCATCCGGGCGTCAAGCCACGGCCTGAGGGGGATCGGCCGCCCGAGGAATTGATACAGCCATGTGGCCTGGACCTTCTCCCCTTCATGCATCATCCCCACTTCAAGAGGAGGCGGAATCCTGGTCTCGTTGGCGTAAAAGGCCGCAATAGCGCCCCCTTGTCCCTCAATGACGTGACATCCGTTGCAGTTGTAGCGTTTCACAAGCGTCCGTCCGTTCTGAATGACCTGCTCTTCATCGGACAGATCCCGCTTGAACTGCGGCTGAACACGCTCGGTGCTGAGGCTTTTCAGGTAGACCATCAGCGTCTTCGCTGCGTCATCGGTAAAGCCGAAGTTCGGCATCAACTGCTCCACCCGTTCGGTGGCATAGATCCGGGGATTCTTCAGTTTCCAGAACGTGTAATCCTGCCAGGTCTGCTTCACCTGGACCGCCTCGCCGAAGAACAGCTCCAGCAATCGCTTTCGGCTGAAGTTATTGAGATCCGGCGCAATCTTCTCCGACGTCTCAAATCCCTTAATGTCGTGGCAGCCAAAACATCCCCGCTTACGGATCAGGCGCTCACCCGCCGCGATCCGCTCGACTCTCCTCACCTCTCGTTCCACACCCGCAACGCTTTGCTTCTGTCCCAGCGTCATCAGAAAGGCAGTGACTGCCCGTGCCTCGTCGTCGGAGAGACGTAGATCAGGCATTCGGGTGGTTGGCCGAAACTGCTTCGGATTCTTGATCCAGGCGAACAGCCAGTCTGCATTCACCTTGCCGGCTATCTTTGAGAGATCCGGCGCAAAATCCTGATCCTCCGGCAAGGGAGGAGGAGCAAGCGGTGCTACAAGGGCAAGCGTGGGCGATACGGCGGACGGAGCGCCGGCAGGCTGGGCCTTCACCTCTATGCCTGGGATCCGGTGGCAGCCCAGGCACCCGATCGTACTCACGATCTCCCGTCCACGTTCGACCGAGGCGGGCGCCTTCAACGCATCCCGAAGCGCCGGCATCGGCTGAGACGCGCGGAGAAGATACGCCGCGATGCTCAATGCATCCTCATCAGACAGGTCAAAGTGGGGCATCTTTGTCTTGGGCAGGTACGCTCTTGGCTTCTTGATCCACTCGACCAGCCAGGTCGGATTCACCTTGCCGGCAATCCGCGTCAGATCCGGTCCTACCTTCTGAACCTTCTCAAACCCCGCTATCGTGTGACAGCCAAAGCAGCCGAGATCCTCCACCATCTGCCTGCCGCGCGAATAGACAGGCGCCAGGGCAAACTCCTTCTTGTCGGTGTGGCACTTCCGGCAACTCGTCTGTACGAAGTCGCCGCGCAGCAAAGGGCGATCCCAGTGGCGGACCTCGCCGTGTGCTGCATCAACCTCGAGGGTCGGCCCCTGTCCCTGGTGACATGATGTGCAGCCGAAGCGAGCGATCTGATGATTGCCCAGGAGAACATCCCGATATGGATGAGTGCGGAAGGGTTGCTTGGCCTGCTCAAACCCTGGCCGATCGATTGCAAGGTGGCATGTCCCGCAGCGATCGACGGTCAGGATCGGCACCTTGAACTCATTGGTCGCCAACCCTTCCACGACAATCTGCTTGACCTCCGGCGTGCGACCCGCGATTGACTCCAGACGTCGCTCAAGGATAATAGCCGGCGCGTTAAGCTCCTCGATCCTGCCTTGAATGGTGTCCACATCGGCCTGAAACCGCTTCGCGATCTCGCGCGCTTCCTCTACCCGCGCGCTCAGTCTATCTGCTTGCGTGGTGAGTTCTCGCAACTGTTGCTCAATCGCTGCTGCCTTGGTTCTCGCTTGTGTCGCATCCTTTTTTTCGTGAATGGCATGCTCCACCCAGTAGAGTGCTTCATCCAGTTCGCTCTTGATGAACTGGGCCTTCATATTCACCTCGGCATACTCGGCCTCGCGTTGCGCAAGGAGCTGCTGCGCCTTGATCGACTCGGGTCCGGCCAACCTCGCCTGCGCCGTCTTGAGATCCTGCTGTAGCTTGGCGAAAGCCGCCTGTGTGTCAGTCATGTCGAGCCTTGACCGCTCCTTGGCCAGTTCCCGAGCGACCCGTTCAGACTCCAGACGATTGAACTCCTGCTGGTATGCCTTCCATGGACGCCTGGTCTTCCCCTCATTCCACGCCGCCCAGACGGCGACCAGCATAAAGAGCATGCTGACAGTAAAGAACAGGATCCGTAAGGATCGCTGCTCTGGCAGCTTACTCGTACGCCACCCTCTCCACGACTGCACCAGGTATCCTCGACTGTGGCGTTAAATGTTGAACCAGGGCGTCACCCAGACATTCTTAATGTTGAATGCCAGGCGGAGGACCACCTTAATTGGAAGGCTCATCATCGTCAGGAAGAGGAAAGCTACGATCCCGTAACGTATAGGGCCCAACTGACGGATCGTGTCGTTCGTATCTCGTTTCACGTAGTAAAAAATGAGCGCCATGCTGAAGTAAAGCGCAAGCAATACGAACCCGATCACCTCGACCCCGAAGATCTTTGGATTGCCCATCCACTTGAACGGACCCCAGGCTGGCAGATCGACATTTGTAAGCGCAACGACCAGGTGGGGATCCCAGGTCTCCCACGGCCAGAAGAGGTTCCAGCCCGGACCTCTGAAAAACACGCCCGTGATAATGAGCGAGATCCACAGGAAGAAAAAGCCGAACAGAAACGTCGTAATCGCGAACGGGCGCTCCCTGAAGGTGTAGTATCCATTACCCTTAGGATTGATATCGACGTACGGAATGACCATCAGTCCGACGATGATCAAGCTGGGCAGAACCACGCCGGCAAACCAGGGGTCGAAATAGACCAGCATCTCCTGAAGTCCAAGAAAATACCATGGCGCCTTACTTGGATTGGGGGTCTGTGTAGGATTGGCCGGCTCCTCCAGGGGCGCATCGATAACAATCGACCAGACGGTCAGTATGACCATCACGATAATCGAACAAATGAACTCGTTGCGGACGAGGTAAGGCCAGACATGAACCCTATCGGCCACTGCGGGTTCACGTGCGCCGGCAGATTGCACAGCAGGTTTCGGCGTCGTATTCTCTTTTACGTCAGCCATCGTTTCCTTCCTCAGAAAGCGGTCAGCGGTCAGCTTCAGACAAAGTTGGCAAGCGCACCTGAAAAAGCTGACAGTTGATCGCTGAAAGCTGAGGGCTCCATATCCATCTGCACAGTACGCCCCGCCGTCCACAATCCGCGAGCCACTATAACGGCCCCGAGATCCCCCCGTCCTTCCTGATCCTCCAGAAATGCACGATCATGAGAAGGCTGATCAGTATCGGTAAGAAGATACAGTGCAGGACGTAAAATCGAAGGAGCGCAGGCGGTCCCACGAGGGTGCCACCAAGCAAGAACGCCCTGGCATCGTACCGCGAGGTAACGCCGACTACCTCGCCAAATGGGCCCTCGCTCCCGACAAAGGGGGTGGCCCTGGCCATGTTGGTTCCTACCGTCACAGCCCAGATTGAAAGCTGGTCCCACGGCAGGAGGTAACCGGTAAAACTCAGGAGCAGCGTGATGGTCAACAACACGACCCCGATAACCCAGTTGAACTCTCTCGGCGGTTTGTATGAGCCAGTCATAAACACGCGGAACATGTGCAGCCAGACGGTGATCACCATGCCGTGGGCCGCCCATCGGTGCATATTGCGCATGATCATACCAAACGGGACATCGTATTGCAGGTATTTCATGTCGGCATAGGCGTACTCGGCCACCGGACGGTAGTAGAACATCAGAATGACACCGGTCACCACCGTCACCAGGAACATCAGGAAGGTGATACCGCCCATGCACCAGGTGAAGCGGATCTTGATAGCGTGGCGTCGGATCTTGGGCGGATGCAGGTGCAGCCAGACATTCGCCATAATCTGTAGTACCCGGTTGCGCGGAGTATCGGCATACTCGTGGCGAAACATCGAGCGCCACAACTGCGACTCGACGATCCTTTTCTTCAACTCGTTCAGGTTGGGCATTCAGGATCGTACCCTTTCATCCTCGCCGCGCCCGCAGAATCGGCGCTAGACCTTCAGCTTAAGAAACGCCCCCGGCTTGGTCCAATCGCCTCTCTCAAACCGGAACTGGACACTCTTGTCGATCAATAGCTGTCCGTCGTCGCTCAGGACGATCTTGACCCGCTCTAACGGCCGAGGCGCCGGACCTTCGAAGTTGATCCCGGTCTTGCGGAACCCGCTGCCGTGGCAGGGGCACTTGAACTTG
>UBJH01000006.1_pt1 | contig 54288 bp, 53 predicted proteins | sample 2193721 | NCBI WGS metagenome assembly UBJH01 (sample SAMEA4703186, study PRJEB27089) | metagenome | reverse complement strand
ATTTTCCTTCGGAGATACTGCTAAAATATCATTCTCGTGAATCGTATAGTTCCGTTATAGAAAGACTGGCGAATCTGGCAATAGATGAAGAACCGCTCAGCGATGAGGTGATAAAGGGTATAGAAGAAGCTCTTGAAGACATAAAACACGGGCGCCTGCATTCTGAAGAAGAGATCATGAAAGAGTTTGACCTGGAATGATCTATAAGGTCGAATATACTTCAAAAGCAAGAAAGGATATCAAAAAGTTACCTCTAGAAATTGCACAGGGTATAATTCGATCAATCAACAGCAGTGAACTACCCCACCCTTTCGGGCTGGGGCTTCCTACGAGTATGTTGATGGTGCTTGTTTCGGCAGCATCAGCCCTGTTTTTCGTAGATTGTACTCTTCGATTGAGCCATTTCCTTGACATCAAGATCACCAACAATAATTGTATTGGCTTTAGTATTATCAACCATTTTTCGTGTGAGTTTATGCTGAATATCCTTTATCTGGTTGCTGCATTTGCTGGTAAGTTTATTCTTTGCCCGATTGAGCCTGTGCCAATGCTTGCTTCCTTTTATGCAATGATCTCTTCGTGCTTGAATGGCATCAACTTTCGGATTCCAGTAGTTATCTGGTCTTGGATTAGAAGTTTCATGGAATTTTCCCTGAGTATTTATAGCGGTTGCTGTTTTGGTTACTCCAAGATCAATCGCCTGATACAATCCATTATCGACATACGGTTTTTCAGGAAGCTCAAAAAATGAATTGTAATCAGCATTGAGTGTTCGAATAGCCATCTGCAAAACTTTTGAATATACAGCTTTATATTTTGGATACTTTTCTTTTGTCTTCGGCAAATCGTTTTGTTGTTTTTTGTAACCAACGCTATAATATGGTTTTCCCCAGGGGAATACTTCAAAATCCGCTATAAGGTTATTGAGTATCGGGCCATCCTTTACATAGAAAATAAGCGTTTGCTGATCCTGGTGATAGAAGCTGGCCACAGAAAAAAGATCTACCGGAAATATTGAGGATCACTTATCAATCTTGTTCGAGTGCCTCAACTCCACAGCCATACCCTTCCCGCATCCTTTCATCTCCCATCCGCTCATATTCGCCCTTCCTACCCCCAAAAACCTCTCACCGACAACTATCACCTCGTCATTGGGGCGGATCTGCGGGTCAGCATCAATTATTCCAGGCGCAAGGATGCTGCTGTGAGGAATAAAATCGCCAATTTTTACCCGATAATACGGGTGATCACGAAACTGCATCCCACCATCAATGGTAAGGGCAAGAGCGCCGTATTGTGGGATCAATGTTGCCAGCTGCTTCCCTGCAAATAACTGGAATTTAGGGAAAGGCGCCCTGATAATAGCATCCTCGGGAACAAGTAGATCGCCTGCCCCTTTTCCGAACTGGTAATCCGCAGTTGCACGCATCAAATCAAGTTTTCCCTGCTCAGCAGTTCGTTTTTTTATGTTTTCAAACCCGGAAACAGCAATCTCCAGGTTGTTAAGAGATTCATGTGACGTTACCCCTGTATCAGCCGTATAAATAAATTCAAGCCCAAGCTCGCTTGCTACTGATTCGCATATCTGCCTGTATGCGCCATGGACATGCGCAACAATATTCTTGTAATTGTTTTTTTGAAGATATTGCCGCAGGCACCCACCCACCCATGCTCTCTCTTCGAGGTCCCAGTGGCCTGTTACAGGAGTATCGTAATGTGCTGCAGGATACATCAATTCAAGTTCGCGCGGGACAACTCCCATTGGGGAAGTGATTATTACCTCATGGACAAATTTGCGGTATTTTCCAAGGGCATTGATGAATTTCTGGTGCGAGAGGGATATCGAATAAGGCTTTTTTGCCGAGCATGGAAGAAGTACAAGCGTATCAAGATCTGGCGCAGTATAGCGTTCCAATACACGCTTGGCGAATCTTATTATCTCGACCCTGTTCAGTGATTCCGAGGTATTTGCATACAGGATATTTGACCTTAAGATCGGGGTTCTTTTTTCAAGAAAATCATATTGCACATCTATGAGGCGTAGCGCAGCTGTCAGCCATGGGCGCGCTCTGGACTGTCGTTCCACATACTCGCGAAGACTTCCTGACCGGATGTGCTCGCGGACATTTCTAAGTTCCTCGCCAAGTTTCAGGGAATTATGCGCCGCCATCAGACGAGCGCGGTCTTTTTTGGATAATTTTAACATTTCCTGCGGTGTTTTTGAAGAACATACAGGACATGCGCATGGGAATTCATGCAGCCTGTCAAGGTGGAATTCCCCGGAATTTGTGAGGTAAATGTCCTGATATCCTTTGATAATCGCGAGGGTCTCATCTACAAGATCCACGCCAAGATACAGGAGCATGGCCAGGTTTTCAGGTGTGGCAAGGGCCGGAGTGTAAAGAAGAGAGTCCGCGCGGGTGTTTTCTTTTAGCCTGATGATCGAATCCACGAGTTCCCGTGCCCTGTTCTCAAGCTGCTTTGCGGCGCCAAGGACGTAAAGTTCTGATTCCGGATATTCATTGGTAAATGGATGTAAGACCAGGCCGCTATGGGCAAATTCTGTATGTTCAGGCGGTACCTTTAGCTCTTTTATGATCTCTTCTCTTGTTTGCAGGGGGAGTGATCTATGGGGAAGTATGATTATTTTCTTATCATTTTTTTCGACAGCTTGTGCCCTTTTCCAGAGAGAGCCGGAGTCGGCTATGGGGCAATCCTTTTCATGTAGATTTATAATAGCAGGGGTTGACAGTTCTTTTTCAAGGACCAGTTTACCGATCCTTGCTGCAGCGTCACGATGGGTGATTTCAAATATTTTGCTCATTATTCTCATTTTCCTTTCTTTAATATCCATGCTTTTTTCTTGTAATACGATAGTGGGTGCGATATCCTGTCACACAGCGCCTCTTTTCCATAGCAATTCCCGTATGTTATCATGGTGGCGCATGATGGGGATGTATATGTTGTACCGGTTGCGCCGTGGATATGATTGACCTGGTATCGCGTCCGCTCTTCATCAAAATCCGGCGAGACCTTAAAAAGTTCAATTATCCCATCTGTGTTCATCCCGATATTTAACAGGAAGGAGACAAGCGCAAAGCGCATCGAATGCGCAAGATTCACCCCGGCCTTGACATTTGAGAGAGCATGGAGAACACATGGAGGGAAACAATCAGGCATTATTTCCTTGAATTCTTCAATATTGAAATCGGATTTTCGTGTTGCCAGTGCGTTCCTTATTTCCTCAAGATATTGCGCGAGAAGAGTGCATATCTTTGGGGGAACATCAAGCGGAAGACTATATTCAATACGTTTCCTGATGGCTTCTTCCATCAGGCGGCAGAAGTCTTCCCTTGAAACGGACACTCTTCCATGGTCAATAATCCTGTTCACGAGCTTCCATTTGGGTTCATGGATCACATTCGCATAGCGTATGTAATCCGTAAAATGAATGACGGCTCCCTTCTCCTCAAAAACAGGGTTTATATTAAAATCAAGAGCAAATTCTTTTAGTTCATCTTCCTGGAGTTCTTTTACTTTCTCAAAAGCTGATTTTGCTTCTGAAAGTGCATATCGCTTTATAAGATATCCGTCGTTGATGCACGATACAAGAATTCTTGCAACAGGATAGGAGAGAAGTTCCTTTTTGGCGCTTCCCTCATCAGGAGATGCATTTGTGGTGATACCATCCCCGATAGCCTCAAGCACACGGCGTTTACCGCGTTCTCTTACCTGTTCAAATGCCCTCTCCGAAAAAAGTTCATCAAGTTTGAAATCCAGCGCTTCTACATATTTTGCGGCATCATTGACAAAAGGAAAATAAGCAAATTTGAAAACATCCATGCTTATTCGGATTCAACCCTCGGAGCCAGCATATAACTGACCTCTCCGTGGCCTTGCGCTATTTTGATCCTGATCTTGAGGGGAAAATCCTTCCCGAGGTCGATTGTGACTTCATTTGATTTCCCGAGGATTTTACTCATGTCAGATAGATAATCAAGGGAGAATAATGATTTCGCATCAGTCCCCTGGAGATCTATCAACTGGTCTTTTCGCAATTCCACAAGCACCTTATCAGTATCTCCTTCCGCTTCCATGAAGAAAACATCCCCTTTTACTCCCATTGACATGTAATCGCTCACTTTCTCAGCAGCTTTTACAGCCCTTTTTATATCCTCTCCCCGGATAACGATGTGCGCTGGAAGGTCAAGGCTGGGAACTTTTGGTTCTTTGCGTATGGATGATGGGTCAAGCAGGGACATGGTGTAAGCAAGCCCCCGCATCCTTACAATTAGCTTATGGCTGGCCTCATCAAGCTCAAGCTCGATAGTGTCGCTCTTATCCGCCATCTCCATTACCCCGATCAATTTTGTGAGATCGATACCAAGTTCGCCTTCTGTTGCCTCAAAAGATTCAAAAGCATCTTTTGAAAGCTCAAAACTCACCATGGCGACATTGGCTGGATCCACTGCCTTTACAGATAAACCCTGGGGCGTAAGCCTGAACCTTGCTTCATCTACGAGTGTGGATATTGATTCTATTGAATCTTTCAGTTTTTCTGCGCCTATTAATGCCTTAAACATAATATGTATCCTCTACTAAACGATATTTAACTTTAATAGGAATTCTATCTATTTTATTCTATCTATTAAGCGTCGATACTTTCATATCCAACCTGCGCATTTATTAAAAAACATGACAGGACGTTCGATCGATATAGCCTTGACACAGGCCGAGGCAGGAGATAAAACGGAGACAGTGTATGAAAATGTATGCACTCTTTCATCAGAGCCTGAACTTTGCTTTAATTATGCAACAACTGATGAACTTAAAAAATGGGGGTTCTCTGAAGGTTGTTTTAGCTGTATGTCAAAGGATAAGCAGGACACGATCATACAGGTGATTACAACATACCGGGATGATGAAGGAGCAAAAAAGGCTTATGAAGCCGATGCTAAATATTTAAAACAGAATGGGTATGGGAAGCCTGTAATAACAAAAACCATCGGTGAATCGTCTATCATGCTAATGAAAAAGGATTCAGAGGGGATCACATATAATCTCCTGTTTTTAAAAAATAATGTTTTTGCCGCGATAAGCGCCAAATACAAAAAAGAAAATCCCGATAATGTAGGGCATCTTAGCGGGCTTGCCGAGAAAATTGAGGGGAAAATAATGCCTAAGAAGAATTAATATCAGCAGGCTTAATAGAAGTATCCTTAATAGAAGTTTTTTGTGTTGAAGGTACAGACCCACCAAATATTCTACTGAGTCCCCTATTGCCTATAAGTTCCAGTCCATGCTCGGTAAATATAAATGGGTGTGGCATTTCATTTATTTTTGTTATTCGCAATTTCTGGATCTGGAGATAATATGTGGGATATGGATCAATCTCATACCTCTGGCTCTTGTCGAAAAATATAATGCCATCGCCCATGAAATCAAATTCGTCATATTCCTTTACTTCAAGGCCATTTCTTTTTTCAGTGATCGCAAGACATGTTATTTTCTTATCCCTTATTTCTTTTAAAATGCTTCTCCATTGGGATGACCTTCGGAACTCATGTATATTAAAAAAAGTGTTAAGTGAATCAAAAACAATCCGCTTCGGCTTGAAAACATTGATTATTTCAATGATCTCTTCAGTTGAAAGCATTGTGAATCCGAAAATTTCCAGGTACCCCTTATCGATATATTCACCTATGTCCCATCCAAACCTTATGGACTGCTTTATAAGATGTTCCACTTTTTCTTCGAATGAAAAGAAAATACATCGTTCGTCCTTTTTTAAACCTTCCATCAAATACTGCAATGAAAAAGTGGTTTTTCCCGTCCCGGGCGGACCGGTCATCACGACTACAAAACCCTCTGGTATTCCTCCTTCCATCAGGGCATCAACACCAGGTATCCCCACATTTACCCTTTTTATCAATCTGCTGATAGTGTGAGCATCTACTTTTTCCTTAAAACGCAGTTTATCCATCCCGAGAAGTGCGCGCTCAAGGACTGTGTTCTTCGCACCAAGTTCTTTCTCATAACGTTCGAGTATCCTCAATGCTTCTGTACTTATGGTTGTGTGTATGGGATGTTTGTCGCGCATAAATTTTATGGTCAAACAAATATTGACTCGAATATAATGGTTTGATTGCACAATATATTAAGAACAGGTGTGAGAAAAGTGTCACACATTTAAATATATAATTAAAAAACTATATAAAATAAATAATGGGATAGCGCGGATTTGAACCGCGGTCTAAGCGTCCCAAACGCTCAAGGATGGACCAGGCTACCCTACTATCCCGTGGGGCGTCTCAATAACAGCCTTATAAGATAAAAACCTTGCTGATACTTCATCAATAGATTGCAGCATTGGTGTATGCATTGAAGAGAAGATGAATGATCCTCTTCTCTTATATGGACAATGCCAGGATAGATTTTTTTTCTTATCCTACTTTATAATTGTTATCTCCAAAATCACATAATTTTTGATAACATCTAACCAAAAAACTATATATTTAGATATCCTAATATCAAATATATGATAAACATAAATTTATTATCCAATCTTAATCCATGGTGGCGGGATCCTGGGGAGATAGAGAATGATGAAAAGGTCAAGGAATACCTGAGCAGGAAACACAGGCTTAAGATCGAACTTGAATCCAGAAATATGCTACTGTTCGGACCAAGACAGGTTGGAAAAACCACTTCATTAAAACTCAAGATACATGATCTCATAAGAACAGGCGTAAATCCTAAAAATATTTTCTTTTTTTCATGTGAATTACTATCAAAAAAAGAGGATATTATTGAAGCTTTACAGGAATTTGAAAGAATGTCAGATGGAAAAAAATATATTTTTCTTGATGAGATCACGTTTGTAAAAGACTGGCAGAATGCAGTGAAATTCCTGCTTGATTCGCCTTTGATCAGGGAGAAGGTAATTTATATTACCGGTTCTTCAATTGCAGGTCTTCGAAAAGAAATGTTCCCTGGAAGGGACATAGAGATCAGAAAAATTCTTCCTCTATTGTTTCGTGAATTCTGTTATCTTTTTGGAAGCGAACCTCTCAAAGGTCAAATCGAAAAGCAAAATGCAGTTTTCCTTCCCGATGTTTATTATTCCCTCATACCTTTTGCGCAGGAACTTGCATCGCTTTTTGAGAAATACATCATTTCAGGCGGTTTTCCACCAAGCATGTATGCGTTAATGGAAAATAGCCAAATAGCAGAAAGAATCTATGATACATATTTCAATTGGGTTGTCAGCGACATAGCAAAACTTGACCGCAGCGAGAGGATAATGACCTCGGTTATTCAGGGTGTCATCAAAAATTACAGCTCGAAGTTCTCCCTCAATTCGATCGCCAAAGAAATGGAAATCAGTTCACATGTTACGGTCAGGGATTATCTGGAATTGCTGGATGAGCTATATGTTGTAAAAAGCTTTTTCCAGTTAAAAAGAGAACATCCAGCCTTTAGAAGTGACAGAAAAGCATATTTTATCGATCCATTCCTGTTCAGGGTATTTTATAAAAGATATTCTGGAACTCACGAAGTCCCATATGAAATTATTGCTCATGTCGTGGAAGGTATTGTAGGTGAGCATCTGAAGAGAAAATTTGATATTGTTTATTTCTTTTCAGGAAAGAAAGAGATCGATTTTATTTTGAAGGATGCAGGAATAGAAGTAAAGTACGGTCATGCGACAGAAATGGATTTTCCGAGATATGATATAAAAACAAAGATCATACTATCAAAAACAGATTTTAAAACGACAGGTGAAGTGATGATAATTCCCGTTTCCATATTTCTTGCGACGCTTTGAAAAAAAAAGCCCATCAAATTATATTCTTTACTAGCCGCACGATTTCCGAAGGGCTTTTTGCCACAGTGATCCCTGCTTTTTCAAATGCCTGGATCTTTTCGAGAGCTGTCCCGACGCCCATTGAAATGATGGCACCTGCATGACCCATGGTTTTTCCGGGCGGCGCAGAAACACCCACGATATAACTGATGACAGGTTTACTCATCTGCTTAATAAAATCAATGGATTCCTCTTCCGCAGTTCCACCGATTTCACCTACCATTACGACAGCATGGGTTTCGGGATCATTTTCAAACAATTCCAGTATGTCCACAAATGAAGTCCCGTTCACAGGGTCTCCGCCAATACCAACAGAACTTGACTGCCCGATGTCATTTTTAGAAAGCATATCAACTATCTCATAAGTCAGGGTCCCGCTTCGTGACACAACTCCGATATTACCTGGTTTATGTATTTGATTGGGCATTATCCCGATCTTTGAAGCACCAGGTGTTGTAATGCCAGGGCAATTTGGCCCCAAAAGCCTTGCTGGCGACGTTTTAAGGTATGACCACACCCGCATCATATCATGCACAGGTATCCCTTCAGTGATGCATACGATCAATTCGATCCCGTTATCTATGGCTTCAAAGATCGTATCAGCTGCAAATTGCGGCGGGACAAAAATAACGGATGCGTTCGCACCTGTTTCTTCCAGAGCTTCTTTTACAGAATCAAAAACAGGCCTGTCATTAACCAGGCTCCCGCCTTTTCCTGGAGTGACCCCTCCAACGATATTAGTCCCAAAATCGATCATCTGTTTTGTCTGTAATGATCCCTCACGCCCGGTTATTCCCTGTACAAGTACACGGGTATTTTTATTAATCAGGATGCCCAAGCCCAACAACTCCTTTAGCTGCTTCTTCTGTCGATGTTGCCATGTGTATTCCGTATTTTCCAAGCATTACTCTACCCTCTGACTCATTAGTCCCTGAAAGCCTTACCACAAGCGGTATTTTTAATTCGGGGAATATTTCGATAATACCCTCTGCGGCCTCATCACATTTTGTGAGACCCCCGAAAATGTTAATGATTATTGCCTTCACATTCTTGTTGGATGAGACTATCTCCAGTGCCTTTTTTACCTGCTGTGCATTTGCTCCTGCACGAACGTCCATGAAATTTGCAGGTGTTGCCCCATAGTGTTTTATCATATCCAGTGTTGCCATAGCAAGACCTGCACCGTTAACTATGCACCCGATTTCGCCATCAAGCCCAACATAGCTCATACCGTTCTTTTTTGCCACTTCCTCAAGAGAGCCGGTTTCCTCTTCCGAAAAATCCTGCCTGAATAAGGCATTATCGTCGATAACCATTTTTCCATCAAGCGCAATGATCCCATCTTTCGTCTGGGCCAGTGGATTTATCTCAACAAGCTGACAATCATTGTTGATAAAAACACGATACAGTTTCTTAATGATATCAACAAGCTCCGGGGCTTTATTCCTGTCAAGAGAATTTGCAAGCATCCTTGCCTGGTATTCATGGATACCGGTAAGAGGATGGATATGTATCAAAGTTATTTTTTCCGGGGAATTTTTTGCCACTTCTTCGATGTCAATGCCACCCTGCGGGCTTGCCATTATGACCGGACATTTTTTCTTCCTGTCGATGGTGATCCCCAGATACATCTCTTTTAAAGGTTCCCTGTATTCCTCTATGAGCACTTTTTTCACGGGAAATCCTTTTATCGACATCCCAAGTATCCGCTTTGCCTGGCTCTTTGCCTCCTGGGGACTTGACGCTTTTGCGATTCCTCCTGCTTTTCCCCGCCCTCCTGTTAGGACCTGGGCTTTAATGACCACTTCCCCCATTTTCTGTGCAGCTTCTTCGGCGCCATCTGCATCTGAAACAAGGCTGCTTCCAGGGATCGGGATATTATATCTGGAAAAAATCTCTTTGGCTGCGTATTCATACAGTTTCATGAACAAACCTCACTCTGGGGATATACTATGAGTGTAATCTGTAATCTTCTTATTTAAAAGTGCTTGAAAAAAGCTATAAACCCATAGAGGAAACTTAAATAATACCTTCTTCTTAATAAGGGTGGAATGATAAAAGAGGAAATCTGGATCGAGAAATACCGCCCAAAAAAACTTGATGATGTAGTAGGGCAGGTCGAAGTAATAAAGCGCCTTAAATCCTATGTCCAGTCAAGGAATCTCCCGCACCTTCTGTTCTCAGGGCCCCCAGGTGTGGGGAAAACAGCCTCGGCAATTTGTGTTGCCAGGGAACTTTTCGGAGATGACTGGTTAAACAATTTCACCGAGCTGAATGCCAGTGATGAGCGCGGTATCGATGTTGTGAGGACAAAGATCAAGAACTTTGCCAGAACTGCGCCGCTTGGGGAAGCGGAATTCAAGATAATATTCCTTGATGAGGCCGATGCGCTAACTTCTGATGCCCAATCAGCGCTCAGGAGGACGATGGAAAAATACACAAGTTCCTGCCGTTTTATTCTATCCTGCAACTATTCTTCAAAAATAATCGAACCCATCCAGTCCCGGTGTGCAGTCTACAGGTTCAAACCCATATCAAGCGCAGCGGTTGAGGAAAGGGTGAAACAGATCGCCAAAATAGAGGGTGTAACACTGACCGATGACGGCCTCGAAGCCATACGATATGTGGCAGCCGGGGATATGAGGCGCGCCATTAATGCCTTACAGGCTGCTGCAATGCTTGATAAGACCGTTGATCTTGATGCTATTTACAAGACCACTTCTACCGCCAAACCCGAAGAAGTGATCGAATTGATAAAAGTTGCCCTTGAGGGGAATTTCATGAAAGCGCGCGCAAAGCTGGATTATTTATTGATCGAGCAGGGGCTTTCGGGTGAGGACATAATTGGACAGATATTTCGCGCCATGTTTGATATGCAAATCCCTGATAAGCTCAAAGTCGATCTGATCGACCGCATCGGTGAGATCGATTTCAGGATGGCAGAAGGAGCTAACGAGCGTATCCAGCTTGAGGCATTGATCGCACACTTTATTCTCTGCGGTTCCAAGAAATGACACTTGAAGCTTTTTTTCTGGAAACATTCCGTTCAATTCCCCCCTGGCTTGCCGTCATGATTATGGCAGCCATTCCTGTAGCGGAATTGCGGCTTGCGATACCAATAGCAATTTTAAAACCCCCCTATGGATTCGGGATGGATCCCGTTTCGGCCTTTTCTTTTGCAATAATTGGCAATATGCTGCCAGTTATCCCTCTTCTCCTTTATCTTGAGCCGGTATCGAACTATCTGCGCCAGTGGAAAACCTGGGACAGGTATTTTACCTGGCTTTTTGAAAGGACTCACCGAAAGCACAGTGAAAACTTTGAAAAATATGGCTCGATCGGACTTGCGATATTTGTTGGCATACCATTACCTGCTACAGGAGCATGGACGGGTTGTGCGGCAGCATTTGTTTTTGGATTCAAGTTCAAGAACGCTCTTCTTGCAATATTTGCCGGTGTTTTAATAGCCGGGGTTGTAATGACACTCCTGACAGTAGGAATAAATATATTTAATGGTATATAGTTTCTTCAAAACATTTATCCTTTTATAAAGCAAATATAGGATGCTATAAAGAGAGATTATCCATGGGAAAAAGAATTCGAATTATTAATGAACCTTCAGATATCGTTCCGCTTTTACGTGCCTTTGGCATTGATTCCCACAAGAAAGCATTTGAATGCATTCAGGCGGGCTGGAAAACAAGTCATGAGATCGAAAAAGAAATTGGTTTTGACCCCACTGAAAGTCTTGGTATTTTGAAAAAAAGCGGATTTGTTGAAAGTAAATGGAGAATGCCGCAGCCAGGACAAAAGCCTGAAAAAGAATATCATTCATCATATTCACGAGTACAGGTAAATTTTGAGTGCTCTGTTGAAGATCTAAGCGATATGATAATGGTTACTTTTAAGAGTGACAACGAATTACGCAACTATCTTGATCTAATAGAAAAGGAAGTAAAAGCCGGGAACCAGTCAATGAACGGTCTCCAGAGAGTCATTGATAAGAGTATTATGTACATTCGCGCTGTGGCAAGACGTTCTCCGATCCTTACAGTTAAAGGGCAAAGGATTGAGATATTCGGGGAAACCGAATGATATTGCGGATAACAAACAAATATAAAGAGATTGAACATGGAAACCACAGGATTTAAAGAATTACATTTATCAAGAGAGATACAAAAAGCAATAACGGATATGGGGTTTGAAGAACCCACCCCGATCCAGATACAATCAATTCCTCATATGCTGGAAGGAAAAGATGTTATCGGACAGGCGCAAACAGGCACAGGAAAAACCGCAGCCTTCGGAATTGCCACCATTGAGAAGATAGATCCGAGAAGTCTGGCAGTACAAGCCGTAATTTTATGTCCTACAAGAGAGCTGGCGATCCAGGTATCAGAAGAACTGAAAAAGCTTTCAAGATATAAAAAAGGCGTTGAGATCCTGCCTGTTTACGGCGGACAACCCATTGACCGCCAGATAAGAGCATTAAAAAAAGGCGTACAGATAATAATTGGCACCCCGGGGCGCGTAATGGATCACATGGAACGCCGCACGTTGAGACTGGATGGTGTGAAAATAATCGTGCTGGATGAAGCAGATGAAATGCTGGATATGGGATTCAGGGAAGATATCGAACTTATCATGAAGAAGATCCCGAAGGAAAGACAGACTATTCTTTTTTCCGCAACCATGCCAAGGGCAATTCTCGACCTGACTAAAAAGTACCAGACCAAACCGCAAATGATAAAATTGGAACATAAGGTAATGACTGTCCCTGAAGTTGAACAATTTTATTATGAAGTCAAATCCCAGGCAAAACCAGAGGTTTTGTCCCGTTTGATCGACATTAATGACCTGAAGTTATCTCTTGTATTCTGCAATACAAAAAGACAGGTGGATGACCTGGTCGATAACTTAAAGTCTCGGGGATACCTGGCTGATGGGCTGCATGGGGATCTTCAGCAAAGACAAAGAGATATTGTCATGTCAAAATTCAGGAAAAAAGAGATCGAAGTCCTGGTTGCAACTGATGTCGCAGCACGTGGGATCGATGTTGGGGATATTGAGGCTGTGTTCAACTATGACATACCTGCGGATGATGAATATTATGTACACAGGATCGGAAGAACAGCAAGAGCTGGAAAAGCCGGACGAGCCATAAGCTTTGTGACAGGAAGAGAGGTGTACAGGATAAGACAGATACAGCAATTCACAAAGAGCAGGATCATTCCCCAGAAAGTTCCGTCTGTAAGTGATATGGAAGAGATAAAGACAGGCCTGGTATTAGAAAAAATCACCGGGATCATCGAAGCAGGGCATCTGGGAGAATATAGTAATATGGTTGAAAAGCTTACCCGCGAAGAGTATACTTCCCTGGAGGTTGCATCAGCTTTGTTAAAGATAGTCATGGGTGATGGGAAAAAAGAAGAGAAACCTAAAATCAAAAAGTAATGGCCTGCTTCATTTTTCATAGGTCCTGAAGTATTTTTTCTTATTAAGCAGCAAGAGCAGGAGAATTCCGGATAATAGTGTAATTATCGAAATTGCATCCCCAAGCCAGGGAAATTCCTCATTTACCATCTGAACAATTCCTTTAGCAGGTTCAGGTACTTGTTCCGGCACTTTAACACTCACTACAGGGATTATTGTTGGAATAGCGGCCGGTTCGGAATAGAATCCTGAACTTTTCTCAGAAGCAAGAGGCTTATACCATTCAAATCCCTGGTTCTTTGATATCATTTCAGGAGCTTTAAATTCAATTATATTATCATTAACTATAATGGCATAGACGATCCGGGCATTCTCACGAGGTCTTAAGAAACCGGAAAAAGATAAGGTGCCTGAAATGAACGTTGTATTTTGAGGTATACTATCATTAACAAAGATATTGGTTGGGATGTCGCCATTGTTGGTCAATGAAAGGGAAACTAAAAGCGTATCGCCAATATTAATATTACTTTTATTGAAACTCCGTTCCATAACGATATATGGGCCTGATACGGATGTTCTTGAGACATTCGATTCCAAACGCAACGTTTCTCCCCATTCGTCCCAGGTAAGCTCTGCTTTAGGAAGATTAAAAATCCCCTGCCGTTTTGCTGTGATCGCATAAGAAAATTCTTTATGATCACCTGCATTTATATCGAAATCCCAGGACATAGAAGTCCTGTTCAAGCCATCTATAAAATTAAAATCCGGCGAAATAGTGTCCCTGAGTTTTACATTATGCACAGGATAATTCTGAAGATTAACGACACTGATAGTAATATAGGTAATATTCTTAAGAGCTCCAATATCCCTTACTCTTGAATATCCAGAATATAGATTTTCCCCCAGGATTGAGTTTGAAGTGATCTTTTTTAGATTAAAGGTATTCTGTAAGGAAATTGTGGTTGATGCACTTTTTATGTAATTATTTCCTTCTCTGTCTTTTGCACTTGCTATGGCTGATATTGTATACGTTTTTCTTGAAGATCCCGGTATTTTAAATCCCAGTTTTATGGATTCACCGTTCCCTGCAAGGATAATTGGATATCTTCGCTTCAGGCTATTTTTTACAGGTACCTGCAATATCAATTCTGCTGCATCGTTTGAGATATGGGCGCCAAGTATTTTTATCCCCATATATTCATTTTCTCGTGTATAACCAAATATTATGGAACCACCCTCCAACAGAACATCACTTTTTATTGATCCATTGTAACTGGTATTTATCATGGCAGTTTTATTTGAAAAATTAATTACTTTTATAAAGTATCCATTCTTGATAATACCTGGATTTGTTGGTGTAAGTTTATATGAACTGACATTTTCCCATTTGATTAAAAAGCCTGATGCAGTTACTTCATTCATAGGATGATCCTTAAAATCAAATTCATTCATAACCTCAAGACCCTCATGGATTATCCTGACTTGTGTTTCCAAAAGGTCTGAATCCCCTGGATTTTGAATGATTATATTAGCTGTAATTTTTGAATCTATATCGTTTTCTCTTTCTGCAGATATTGATATTTCAAGAGTGGGTTTTTTATTTTCGTCTGGTATGGATATCTTGAATGAAATTGCCGCCTGTGGATCTGATGGAAATGTTCCTATATTTGATGGAAACGAATTAATATTTGAAATCTGGTCTGCAATTATTTTTATCCCATTAAAATTAGAATTGTTGGAAAAATCGAATGAATAATATTCACCCTCGGATAACACTCCTTCTTTTATGATCCCATTTTTAGTTACCCTGATAGAACTTGAGCCCAACCAGTTAAAATCCCTGACCTCTATCAGATATTCACCTGATGTAATCTGGGGGTTTGTCCAGCTCAGTGTTGTAGTGGCGCTGCTATCCCAGCAAATTTTTTGTTCATTGAGATTCTCACAATCATCAGCAAGTACTGAATCTACAGTAAATAAGACCACAATTATTATGGCTGCAGCCCTAATTATGCGCATTATCATTATTATAAAATCGGTTTCATGGAAGAAATAGCTTTCTATTGGCAGGTGATTAACAAAAAGCTTAAATCAAAGTACACCTTTAAGGGTTCGCTTGATAATGCCGCCATAACTCAGTTGGTAGAGTGCCTGGCTGTTAACCAGGATGTCACAGGTTCGAGCCCTGTTGGTGGCGCTTTAATATTTAAACCGTTCAATTAAACCACAATGATATTTTGAGGGCCTGTAGCTTAGTCAGGTTTGAGCGCCCGGCTCATAACCGGGCGGTCACCGGTTCAAATCCGGTCAGGCCCATTATTATTTTTCAAAAAATAGATTTGAAATAACAAATCATTTTTTCCGTAGTGCCAACATTACAATGACAAAAGCTCCAGGAATCGCTTCAAAACCCGAGGTTTTCGGAGGCTGTGTTGATGATGGGGTTGAATCGGATGTTGTTGGTTTATCCACAGAGGGTGGTTCAACATTTACTTTCAAATTCATTTCAACCTGATTCAGAGGCGATCCTCCTCCTTTTGGTACATCTGTATTATCTAAAACAAGATAATAATCCCCTGCTTCCTGGAATGTATATGTATACTTTTTAATTCTTTGACCTATTATAGAACCATTAGCAATATAATTGATGCTGCCCCTTTGAGCGATAGCATTCTTATAATTCTCAAAATCCGAAGGTTTCATTAACAAAACATCAATATCGCCACCCGTCGTCACTTGGATTTCAACAGTGAGTATAGATCCGGCTTTTACTTCCTCCAGGAAGACCTGATTATATTTGCCTAGATCTATTAAAACTGGTCTATCGATATTTATTGGTTTTGCGGCTGCAATGCCACATAATGCAATTAATAACAAAAAAGCTAATCCTGTGTATATCAGATAGCTCCGATAACCTATCATTTCTTTTTTTCCAGTCATAATTTTAACCACCTAAAAAGTGTAAGATAATTATAGTGCTTTAGTTTATAAAAGTTTCTCTTTGATTTAAATCCTATTGGATAGTTATATATCTTAATACAGAAATAAAAAGACTACTAATTGTAGTACAAGGAAAACATTTTCAAAGGAGGATTTTTATGACACTTGATTCAAGGATATCAGAGCTTGCAAAGGCAGCAAAACCCGCAGTAGCGATCATTGGTATTGGAGGGGCTGGCTGCAACATAGTTTCATGGATAGCGCAAAAAGAGATGGCGGGAATTAAAATTATCGCAGCGGATACTGATGCCACTCATTTATTAGAGGTCAAAGCCGATGTGTTGGTCCTGATGGGAGAAGAAGCTTACCAGGGAAAGGGGTGCGGGGGTTATGCCGAAAGAGGCACAGAAGCGGCAAGACGTAGCATAAATGAGATAAAAAAGGAACTTGTCGGATCAACCCTGATATTCATTATAGCAGGAATGGGGGGAGGTACCGGCACCGGCGCTGCGCCAATAATCGCAGAGGCAACACACGAAGCAGGAATATTGACCATAGGCTGTGTCATGATGCCATTCAGTTACGAGCTTTCGAGGCGAAAGAAAGCTATCATCGGAATAAAATCCCTTGCGGATAAATGTGATTCCCTGGTCGTGATCGAAAATTCAAGGTTGAGGGAGATTGCCGGAGCCATGCCTTTGCGAGAGGGTTTTGAGGTCGCCAACGAGTTTGTGGGTTCATTCATAAAGAATATCTCTGAAACTATTACACATGCAAGTCTTGTGAACCTTGATTATTCAGACCTTCGAAGCATAGTTGAGCGCGGAGGAATATCAGCTATCGGAATAGGGCAAGCGCAAGGCGAGAACCGCATACAGAAAGCAGTTGAACAGGCTCTTGCATCACCGCTTCTTGATGTATCTGATATTTCAGGTGCCTATGGAGTGCTTATTCATATTTCCGGCGGCGAAGATATGACCCTTGGTGAAGTAACGCAAGCCGGTGAGATCATTCTCCAGAAGGCGCCAAATACAGGCCGCATCGTATGGGGCGCAAAAATTGATGGATCCCTTAAAGGAACCGTCAAAGTTACAGCAGTTCTGACCGGGATTTTAGATCCAAAGAAATTGGTATAAGGATTGAAATATGTTATTGACTCTAAAAGACAGTATCGACAACCTGTGCGATTACACATACAATTTTACTTGGCAGAATAATAAGATCCGTCCGGGAACAATCATCCCTTCCCAGGCTGGTACGAGTTACACTTTTTCTGATCTTGTAAATGAGTTGAGGAAAGGAAAGGATGTGCATATTTCAGGTAATGCAGGCAAAGGCCTGGGTTACGGCATGGGAGTGAACCTCAAACATTTCGGGGGGACAGGGGCTGTTGAAAATGCAGGAAAAATATACATCGATGGGGATGTCTCATCAGAAATGGGGATGGGTATGGTTTCAGGAATCATATATGTTAAAGGAAATATAAAGCAGCCACTTGGAAATATAATAGAAGTGGTATCTGATGACGCGGTTTTCAGGAAATTTCGATCTATAACAGATATCCTGTGCAAGGGAACAGGGAAAGATGTTCTTATTAACAACAAATATGATGAGCGAAAAAAACATTTGCTCCTCGATGACGGCATCCTGCGAGGGACAATAGCGGCACGATGCAATTGCGAGGCTGTTGTTACAATTGAGGGTGATGTTTACAATGGAACAGGGCTTTTGATGCAAAAGGGCAATATCCAGGTCACAGGAGATGCAGGCATGAACACTGGCGCGCATCTTGATGGAGGGCTTATAATCGTTGAGGGAACAACAGGTGAATTTGCCGGGGCATATATGAAGAAGGGCACCCTCATTTTAAATGATGCGAAAGGATATGCGGGCGCCAATATGAAGGATGGAGTGGTCCTGTCAAAGAAAAAAGTCAATGTTTCGTCTTCCATAGAAGAACTTGATATGGCACAGGAAGATGCTAACCTGATAATGAAAAAACTGGGTATCGGTCATGTCGAAGCTATGAGCTATCATAAATACGGGGTGGTGAAGGAGAGACTTGTAAGGATGCGGGATGGGTCGGTTGTTGTGAGAAAAGTTGGAGAATGATAAGGAGCAAGTATGAATTATGTATTCATGGTTTGGGCATTTCCATAATAGAATAAGAAATCTGTTTATCGCATCAAAAGCGCCTTCTTCAAATAATACCCCGTATACGATCCCTCGATCCTGGCCACCTTCTCAGGCGTTCCCTCTGCAATGATCCTGCCCCCATTATCCCCGCCTTCAGGGCCAAGGTCAATTATATGGTCGGCAACTTTTATCACATCAAGATTGTGCTCGATAACCACAACGCTATTGCCCGCATTAACAAGCCGGGAAAGCATATCAATAAGCTTCTGGATATCCGCAAAATGAAGCCCTGTCGTGGGTTCATCCAGTATATAAAGCGTCCTTCCCGTGCTTCGTTTACTGAGTTCCGTGGAAAGCTTGATGCGCTGCGCTTCCCCCCCGGAAAGTGTGGTTGCGGGCTGCCCCAGCCTTATATATCCCAGCCCGACATCAAACAGAGTCTCAAGCTGCCGTTTTATTTTTGGGATGTTTTCAAAGAACGTAAGCGCTTCTTCAACGGTCATATCAAGCACCTGTGAAATATTCTTTCCTTTGTATGTAATTTCAAGCGTTTCGCTATTGAAGCGTTTTCCATGACAGACTTCGCAGGGGACATACACATCAGGAAGAAAATGCATTTCTATAGTGATGATCCCGTCCCCGCTGCATGCTTCGCATCGTCCTCCCTTCAGGTTGAAGCTAAAGCGCCCGGGCTGATAACCCCGCGCTTTTGCTAATGGGAGTTTTGCGAAAATATCCCTTATTGGTGTAAAAAGTCCAGTATATGTGGCAGGATTTGAGCGTGGTGTCCTTCCGATTGGGGACTGGTCGATTATTATGATCTTATCGATATTATCAAGCCCGATTATTCCCCTGTGCTTCCCCGGTTTTTCTTTGGCATGATAGAACTTTTGCGCAAGCGCCTTATAAAGAATATCGTTGACAAGAGTGCTCTTTCCCGACCCCGAAACACCGGTGATGCATGTCATTACCCCGAGAGGAATGTTTACATCTATCTGTTTCAGGTTATTCTCTCCTGCTCCGACTATCGTTATTTTGCCTTTTGGTTTTCTTCTTTGGGGAGGCACAGCTATTGATTTTCGATGGCTGAGGTAATCACCTGTGAGGCAATTTTCACAATTGATTATATCCTCAAGACTTCCCGTCATCACGACTTCACCGCCATGGACTCCAGCTCCGGGCCCCATATCCACGATAAAATCAGCGCTTCGTATCATCTCTTCATCGTGCTCTACAACTATCACCGTATTTCCAAGGTCGCGTAGCCGGGTGAGCATATTTATAAGCCTCCCATTATCCCTCTGGTGAAGACCAATACTTGGTTCATCAAGAATGTAAAGGACACCCACAAGGCTTGAACCAATTTGTGTTGCAAGCCGGATCCTCTGGCTCTCGCCTCCCGAAAGGGTGCCTGCCGACCTGTCAAGTGTCAGGTAATCAAGACCAACGTCCATTAAGAATCCCAGGCGAGCTTTCAGCTCTTTCATGATGGGCTTTGATATGATCATCTCTTTTTCTGAAAAACTAATTCCCTCAAGGAACTCAAGTGCTTTTTTCACGGACAGCCGGGTGGTCATGATGATCGATCTGTCGGCGATCGTGACTGCGAGGCTTGATGGTTTCAACCTTTGGCCATTACATACCGTACATGGTTTTATGCTCATGTATTGCTGGATTTTCTCCCGCGCTTCATCGGATTGCGATTCCCGGTATTTTCTATTAAGGTGTGGAATTATCCCCTCAAAAACGCTTCTATGTTCCCAGAGTCCATCCCTGTCCCTGGGCACATACTTAAAAAGTATCGCTTCAATACTCCCATGCAAAATTATCTGCTGATGTTCGGGTTTAAGTTCCGAAAACGGCATATCCAGTGAAAAATCATAGTGTTTTGCGACAGAATGTAACATCTGGCGGTAATACCCATGCTCATAACCCCAGGGTTCTATAGCCCCTTCACTGATCGATTTTGTTTTATCGGGTATTATAAGGTCAGGATCAAATTCCATTGTGTTCCCAAGTCCCTGGCAGGTTGGACAAGCCCCGCGCAGGCTGTTGAATGAAAACATATTGGGTTCAAGAGGCTCAAAACTAATTCCGCATTTTACGCATGCTGCATGCTCACTGAAAAGAAAATCTTTGCCATCAGGCACTTGCGCCACTACGATGCCATTTCCCTCACGCAGGGCCGTAGCAACGGAATCAGCAAGCCTTTCCTCTATGCCTTTTTTTACTGCCAGGCGGTCTACGATAACGTCGATATCGTGTTTTTGCTGTTTGTTAAGCATGATCTCTTCTGTCAGTTCAAACATTTTGCCATCAACGCGAACCCTGCTGTATCCGGATTTTGATAGGTCCTCAAATATCTGTTTATATTCTCCTTTCCTCTGCCTGGCAATAGGAGCAAGAATATGAAGCTTTGTACTTTCAGGAAGCGACATCAGCCTGGTGACTATTTGTTCTACGGTTTGCGGCGTTATTTCGCTTTTACAATTTGGGCAGTGCTGTTTTCCTATCCTGGCATAGAGAAGACGAAGGTAATCATAAATTTCAGTAACGGTTCCCACAGTTGAACGGGGATTCTTGCTCGTGGATTTTTGTTCGATGGATATTGCAGGCGATAGACCTTCAATGTACTCCACATCAGGTTTATCCATCTGGCCAAGGAACTGCCTCGCATACGCTGATAGTGATTCCACATACCTGCGCTGGCCCTCGGCATAAAGTGTATCAAAAGCAAGGGAGGATTTTCCCGAACCCGAAAGTCCGGTTATTACGATAAGTTTGTTCCTGGGGAGTTCCAGGTCTATGTTTTTGAGGTTGTGGACGCGTGCGCCCTTTATTATTATTTTATCTATTGGCATAAGGGATAATGTAATATTGCGTTGAAAGGCTAAAGAATTATTGTGGGGGTTTCTCGAAATGGCTTTAAAACTTTAAATTGAATTATCTTACGAATTCTTTGATTGCCCATTTTTCTTCTAAAAGTTCATTACGGAAAAGGTCATTTTGCATCTTTAATGTGATTTTTCATGAATGCTACAAATATATTTAACTCGTTCAACGGTTAAGCTTCGTGTCCAGAGACCTTCCGCAGTTAAATTATGTATAGAATCTTTGTATGCCAAATTCAAAATAAGGCAAAGCGATGTGTTTTCATATTAAAACTGTCTTAAATTTTGGACTGGTTTTACTGCACGAGGTTTGTGGACACGAAGCCTAAGGGAAGTGGATTTCAAAGAAAACAGGTATGATCTTGTAATACTGGGACACATATGCCACTCTGAGGGTGAAGAAAAAACCCGTGAACTTCTTTTCCGGGTTCATAGGGCGCAAAAGCGGTGGAAAAGTGCTCATCGCAGAAATGATAGCTGATGATGAGCGCAAGAAGGTTGTCTTCCCCCTGATGTTCGCCGCCAATATGCTTGTCAACAGCACTGAAGGGAATACTTTTACAATAGTGGAATTCAGGGAATGGCTCAAAGAGGCTGGTTTTTTCCGGAATGAGCCTTATTGAAGCGACTGGTGCTTCCCCGCTTATTGTTGCAGGTAAGTAGCCTGCGATCCCTTCTCTTCTTCCCCGTGACCACAACCTCTTCTCACCACTGCTGCCGCTATTCGCTACAAACATTCCCAGGCTCCAGCTGCCTTAATGCGTATGCACACCTTCTCATATCGTCAGGCCAAGTTTTCCCCTTGTTTTTGTTATATGTTCAAGAAGCAATTTTGAAGCTTTCATGGGTTCTACTTCCACTATGAATTTCCCTCCGAATACCTCTTCTGACTTCGAAGTGAGTAAAGCTGCAACAACAGAGCTGCCAAGAACAGGGGGCGTCACACCAAGATGAACTGTGACTCCAAGTGCGACAGATCCTATTCCTATAGCTGCTGCTTTCTCAGTTACCCATTCAGAAGCTGAGGCTGCTATCGGCAGGTCCTTTATCTGGATGCCAAGTTTTTCGGCAAGAGCAGAGACAAGAATAACCACTCTTGCGTTATCAACACAGCTTCCGAAATGCCATACAGGTGGTAGAGGTTTCTTGATGCCTGCTGTCTCACCAAGAACTTTTAGAACGCTCTTTAGCTTATTGCCAGCGTATTTTTCTGTAGCTTCCGGTGTTAGAAGTCCTGCTCTCGCACATGCCTGGGCGGCGCATCCCGTTGCGATAAGGAGGACGTTTTGCTTCAGAAGTTCTTTTGCAATAGTAACATGGCTTGCATCAGCTGTCACTTTCGGGCTTGTGCATCCGGCGAGCAAGACAACGCCATAAATGTTACCTGAGGCTATATTGTCGATCAAGGGTTTCAGCGGGTCTTCTTTATTTATTTTTGAGAGCACACCCAGACAGGTCTCCACCGAAAATCCGGCCATAAGATCTTTTGGAGCTCCATGGGGAAGGTATATATTTTTTCCTCTTTTGGGGAAATTCTCGATCGCTATTTCAAGAATTTTCTTTGCAGTTTCATCCGCATTTTCTTCCTCGAAAGGAATATGCACTGCATTGGTAAGCTTAGCCTCTTTCATGGTAGAAATGATCCTTGTATGGAACTTCTTTGCTACATTTTCAACGTTCGGGAAAATGCACTGGATATCCACAACGAAAGCTTCAGCAAGTCCTGTCGCTATTACAAGTTCCTGTTGAAGACTGCTTCCTGCCAGCGGAACGCCGTGTCTCATCAATACTTCGTTTCCTGTGCAGCAGCAGCCAACTACGTTTATCCCTTGCGCTCCGAGGGAGCGTGCTTTATTAAGCATTTCCGCATCTTCGGAAAATTCAACTATTTTTTCCGACAGCAGAGGAACATGACCGTGGATTATAACATTCACTTTATTCTTGTCAAGAACATTAAATCCAATCTTTGAAAAAACAGGTTTTGGAATGCCAAATAGAACATCCTGGAATTCAGAACTTATTATCAGGGACATTATGTCAGCAACACCAAGCCTTGCTGCATGTAAAATAAGTGATTCCGGATCAGCCATATTTCCCATTGATGTTTCAAGCCCTTCATCTAAGAGTTCTTTTCCGACAGGAGCTGGTGTAATGCCGTTATTCACGTTGCTTTTTGGGCAATAAGAAGCTGCAAACTTCATTGAGTTCTCATCGCTTAATATATCAAAGAGGGCTATTGATGCTGTTTCTGCTGCTAGGGCCTCGATATCGTTTTCCGTATCCATCTTCAATTTTGATGCGATTGATCTCAGCTTCTCAGGCTCTTTTATCAAATAAGGCGTTTTTTTCTGGGCAGTTTTAAGGAGAGCTGATGCTGCATGCCGTGCATGTGCAGCATGGGATGCTGTTCCTCTTGCAACCATCATAAGAAGATTCCTTGCAACAATAGTATCTACGCTTGCCCCGCATGTCCCTTTTTCCAATCGTGGAGTAGATAATTTGTAAATGAATGGAAGATCTTCATTCCATATCCTGCATGGGCCCATCGCGCACTGTCTGCAGCAAATACCCAGCGACCCAAAGTTGCACCTTGTTTTATCTATCCCCAAAGTGGATTCATCATATTTCGCCTGTCTGCTAAAAACAGTATCTATGCCAATACTGTCTGCATGTTGAATCATTTCTTCGGTATCATCGTCAAGCGCTCTTTTTTCAATTCTTAATCGTTTTTCAGCCAAAAACAACTTACCTGCCATATTTTCACTCCTTTTTTCTTGAAATCTTGAGTATTTTTCAATAAACAAACCATCCAAGATTCCCACTTGATAATTATTAATTAATATAATTACTATATATAAGTAAGCACAAAAATGTTCAATGCAACACTATCAAAGGGGCGTGATCTGGCAATTTAGATAACATCTCTATTTATTGAATTAGCACGATACATGATATTGTTCCCGATTATCCTGTACCTGTTGAAAGCCTCAATTAATTTCTCTCCGAAATATGATTTGTAGTATTCCTCAAGAAAAGCAACTGTCGCTTCATGAGAGTAAGGTTTGTATCCATTTGCTGCCATGAGACAATGGATGCATTCCCTCATGATTTCATAGATATCCTCGAACAAAAAAGAAGAATTATCCTCAGTAATCGATTGTGATCTTACATATTCAAGTCTCTTGGAAGCTCGTCCGATCATTGCTTTTGATTCTCCTGGATCTTTTGAACCCTGCCTGACAAGACCAGATTCGACATAAAAATTAAAGGGCTTCAATTATATCACTTCCAGATAACCATAAATTACGATTCCATTAGCAAGTGTGTTGATAAAATCTTTCTCTTCATTCTTTATATTGTCGATTAAATGCAGACTTATTTTTCTTTTCAGATCGACTTCATAAACATCAAGCTGTGGATATTCTTTCATATTTGTCATAATGGCAATATCTATATCGCTTTCCCTGGTATCTTCACCCTTTGCATAACTTCCGAAAATGACTATGCATTCCGGTATCTTGAAAAAATCAACTAATTCAGAAACCAGTCCGCTGGAATTGAGAGAATAGAGGTTAAGTGCTCTTTTCAGAGCTATGAACTTTTCATTATCATAATTTCCGCGATAAACTACTGTGACTGCAGCATACTCTTTTTTCAACAGGCTCTCCTTCTCAAGCCCCCTTAAAATCTTCATTGCGCCTGTTGCTGATAATTCAACTCTGCGCGCCACTTCTCTTAAATGGAGGCGTTCATTCGGCCCCTCAAAGAAAAGTTTGAGGATGCGAATTTTGTTATCTTCAGTTAACACACGTCATATTTAGTTTACAACTGTTATTTATAGTTTACGAACCGATTTAAGATCTGTTTGATGCTACAATTTTATGATATAATTGTAGCATCAAAAATTTCATCATGCTATTTTTTTACGCATAGGAAACTGACTACGAATCAAATGATTCAAGTGTAGACAGTATAAACTGTTTTGTGGTGACATACTTTATTATGTACTACTGTAACTCCACCAAAACAAGAGGAAAAACTGACGTGCAAAAAAGCACCCAAGAATAAACTACTCAATATGCCTACAGGGTAATAAATATAAATTATGAATTATTCAAATATTTTTAAATATGCAACTGATTTTCATAAACGAGTCATTTGAAAATCCCTCCTTCCCCGGATCACCCTCATTGTAAAACAGTAGTGAAAGTAAACTGCATAAGATAATTGGTTATACGCGGTTTTAATCAGGCTTTTTGCAGGAAAACACCATCCAGAGGCAATATTATCTACCATATTTCATAACTCATATAATTGCCTCCTTCAAGAGTGTAGAATTAGGGTACGTTATTCTCAAATTTCATGTTAGTTCCCTGGCTTGATATTCTGGTTGAGGCTTAAGAAATTCGTGGGATCATATTTGTTCTTCAGCGTCACGAGCCGCTCGTACTTCTTTTTGCCATATGCTGCCATGATCCTGTCAGCTCCCTCTGCCATCAGGAAGTTTACGTACACACCGTGAAATAAAAGGAACACTGTCGCATAAGGAAGCAGGAGAAATGCAAGAACTTGTTAATGCGGAGTTTGAAAAAATTGAAGGTGAATGGTAAGCTGGCCGTCGATTCAAATGCTATAATCGCTTATCGTGAAGGTATTCCAGCTATATGTACTATAATCGATAATATAGACATACTCTTTCTTCCGTGACTTGAGAAAAAAAGGGCAACCCATTCCTGAAAATGATATTTGGATAGCCGCGATATGTCTGGAAAATGAAATCACTCTCATAAGCAGCGATGGTCATTTTGAAAATATTAATGGTCTTGAAGTTATCAAATGGAAGAAGTAAATTCAAGTGCTATTATTCTATGAATACCGCAAATGCACATCAACATCAGCCCTGCCCATAGTTGATTGGATTATAATCCCCTCTCCCTTTCTTGCTGTGACTTTATGGCGCAAGGTTTTTGTCTGCTTGCTCTCTAAAATGGAATTTACATAGTTGTTCTTCAGGAAGGTGTCATACTGTTCCCTCCCCGACACCAGATAAACGTCAATATATTCAGTCGAGATGATATCGATAGATACAGGCACATCGAAATCAAATGGATACGAAGGGTCGTATAAATATATGAAAGTCATGTATCCTTGATCCAATTTCATATTTTGATCATGCTCAAGCCCCGCGAAAACCATTACTGCATAACAGTTCTTCTGTTCACAATAAACTCCTGCCCCGCCGTCGCTGAACAACCTGTCCCTGTCCACGATGGGGGACCTGTGCCCGGGGCTTTTCATCCATCCATTAACGATGGTCTGGCTCATATTTCCCTCATCGCTCAAACCTTCTATCATATAAAGGTCCTCTGCAACAATAGTGTAAAATATTTTATTTTCCCGAAGCCGGTCCCCCACGCTCCTGCCTTCAAGGTCTGAATGTGCAAATCCCTCTATGGAAAGCGTTTTGCTGTAATTCATGGCAACCTGTGCGATCTTGCTATTCCATTTGAGCGTATTTGTCCCTGAAGCCTTTCTTTCCTCATTGATATTATCGAAAATCTCGCGCCGTATCTTTTCAATATCAATAACGGAAGCATTGAAAATGGCTTTATTGAGGTCGTTTGTGTGCAATGAAAAATCCATTCCGCTATAATTGAAGCTTTCCTTTGAGAATTCGAAAACGAAATCAAAAGCCTGGTTGTTGTAAGTCCCATTTATGGAAATAATTCCGGGTCTTAATTTCTCTATACTGGTGACAAAGCTTCCATTCGTAGCGAATCCCAAAAAATTATCGTTATTATAGACCTTTCCTTCAAGAGGTTCAAATGTCTCGTTCACGAAAAAATTCATTTTATAAGAGCTATCCCCGATGTATGATGTGCATCCTGCCGTGAATATTGCCAGAATAATAATGAGAAATCCTGTTACTGTATTGTTGCCCCGCATGATAATAAACTATAATGATCGTTTTTAAATATAATTTTATGTTTTACCTTTTATCAATTATAATGGTAATTAAATAAAGCTGAAAAATTATGCACAACCAAAAGAATTTACACACCACAATGTCAAAAGCATTAAGTATGTACAAATAATATGAATAGCTATAGCTGAAGTTGATGCTTTTGAAAAAAAGTTTTCATTTCAAAGCTTATTAAACAGAAAAGAAGTTGTTTGAATTTATGAAACCTGAAATCTCAAAAGACCGAATACGAGATATTATGATAACAATTCTATTGATTATTATTTATGTCCTGTTTTATTATTTCATGACCGCATCAGATACGGTTAGTGATGGAAAATCCCAACAAATGCAGTCTCCGTCATCAGAACTACAGAAAAATGCTTCCTTGGCAACCTCAGAAACGGTTAATGATGGAAAATCCCAACAAATACAATCTCCGTCATCAGAACTACAGAAAAATGCTTCCTTGGCAACCTCAGAAACCATTGAACTTCCTACTGCTGTTCCTGATGTGACTTTGACGCCTATTACCGTTGAACCAAAGATTCATTCGATAAAAATGGATGTGAGTCATGGTTTTTATCCTAATATAATAACAATAAACAAGTCGGATATTATTATCTGGTATGATAATGAAGATCAGCGGACTAGAATTATCCTTTTAAGCAGGGACGGTTTATTCGAAAACAGGACCATGCAATATCGAGACAGATATAATTATCAATTCAATCAACAAGGAAATTATACATTCAATCTGGCTGAATATCCTACAAATAAAAAATATAATAATGCGATAGGTAATGTGATTGTAAATTAAAGGATCATAATGAAAAGATTTTTAAACAGGTAAAATAGCAATAGCATTATGGTGGTTTAATCATGCAAAAATGGTTTGTTGTCGGCATGCTGATAGCAATTGTCATTGCCGGTGGATGCGTAAATAAAGAAGATGGAACGAATAAGACAGTACCTCAAACTAAACTTGAGGATATCAAGATCGGTGTATTGATAACCCAGACAGGCGGCCTTGGACCGATTGGTGAAGGGATGGCAAATGGCGCAAAACTTGCGGCTCTTGAGATTAACAAACAGGGCATAAACGGCAGGAATGTCACCCTGATAATCGAAGACACGGGAACAAATCCTGCAAAAGCAGCTGAAGCGGCAAAGAAACTCATAGAAATGGACAAGGTCCAGGTAATAATCGGCGCTGTGGCAAGTTCAGAAACACTTGCTGTAGCTCCCATAGTTGAAAAAAGCAAAGTTGTATTAATTTCCCCGTCATCAACAGCGCCATCGGTTACAGATGCCGGTGAATATGTTTTCAGGGTAATTGGAAGCGATAACCTGCAGGGTGATGCCATATCTCAGCTTGCTATGGCAGAAAATTTCACAAAACCAGCTACTCTTGTTGAGAACAACGATTATGGAATAGGTCTTGAGAACGTTTTCAAAACAAAGTTCAAAGGAACAGTAGTAAGCAGCATTCATTATGAGAAGGGCAAGGCTGATTACAGGACAGAGCTTGACACGATCAAAAAGGCAAACCCTGATGTGATAATTTTTGTTGGATATCCTGCCGAAGCATCTACTATCCTTGCGCAGACAAAACAGCTTGGCCTGAAGACAAAATGGATCGCTGCAGAAGGCATAGCAGACCCTGTGATGTTTGATAACAAAGACGTTGCAGCGCAAATGGAAGGAATGTACCTGACACGGCCAGCAAGCCCTGAAGGTAATCCCGAATACCAGAATTTCCAGAAACTGTACCGTGAAGCGTTCGGAAAAGATCCGGGCATATATTCGGATACAGAGTTTGATGCAACCATGCTTGCCGCAGAGGTGATAAAAGAAGTTGGCAACGACGGTGAGAAGATAAAGAATGCTCTTCCTCCAGTAAGCCGCCAATATAAAGCAATAACCGGGGACAAGGTTTTTGATGAGAATGGCGATGTCCCGCAGGACTACACTGTTCTTGAGGTAAAAAATAAAACAATGGTCACTATCGGAAGCTGGAGCCTTAATTCAGGGATAAAGCTCCAGTGAACTTCTTTTTTTTATTCAGGTTTCATTCAGTTTTTAGCATCTTTTCTTCCAAGATACAGCCGCCCAATCTCTTTATGGTCAAGTATCTCATGTGGCCCGCCCTCGAATACTTTCTTTCCCATGACCATTATATAGCCCCTGTCTGCTATGCCAAGTGCGCTTTTTGCATTCTGCTCAATAAGAAGAACAGAACATAGATCCCTCCTTACGATCTCGTTTATCTTGTTCATCATAACTTCTACCATCTTTGGAGAAAGACCCGCCGAGGGTTCATCGAGCAAAAGGAGTCTGGGCTGCGTCATCAAAGCACGCGCCATAGCAAGCATCTGTCTTTCGCCTCCGCTTAAGTTATGTGCTTTTTCTTTTTTCTTCTCTAAAAGCACAGGAAATATCCTGAATATCTCCCTAAAATCATGTTTTTTATATAAGTATCCCCCAATTTCGAGATTCTCCATGACAGTAAGACCTGGAAAAACATTATTTATCTGAGGCACAAAACCCATTCCTTTCCCGACAAGATCATAGGGCTTTGATCCTGTAATATCCTCACCGTTTAATATTATCTTCCCGGAATATGGTTCTATAAGACCGAAGATGGTCTTCAAAAGTGTGCTCTTACCGCAGCCATTTGGCCCTATAATAACTACGATTTCCCCGGGTTGTATATTGATGCTGACTTCGTTCACAACTCTTGATTGACCGTAACCTGAGGAGATATTTTCAACCAGAAGCACAATTATCCCCCAAGATACACATCAATAACGGTCTCATTACACCGTATCTCCTCAGGCGTACCTGAAGCAACGATTCTCCCCTTGTTCATCACATATATCCTGTCGCAGAAGTTCATCAAAATATCAATATTATGCTCTATCACAACAAAAGTGGTTTTTTCTTTCTCCCGTTCGATCTTCTCAAATATCTTATTAGCAAGAGTTGGATTTACACCTGCGACAGGTTCATCGAGCAATACAAGTCCCGGGTCTGCCATTTGCACCATCCCGATGCTCAGGAGTTTCTGCTGTCCGCCTGAAAGGGCGCCTGAATATTCGTTCGAAAGATGTCCTATTTCAAGCAATTCCAGTATCCTTCGGGCTTTTTCAATATCTTTTCTTTCCTGCCTGTAAATTTCCTTCCCTTTAAAAAATAAGTTGAATAAACCGTCGTCCTGTGCTTTTGAGGCAAGAAGCATGCATTCAAGAACTGTCATGCGCCTGAAAATCCTTGTAAGCTGGAAAGTCCGGGCTAACCCCAGGCGCGCTATTTCATGTGGTTTTGAGGATGTGATATCACGGCCTTCGAATTTTATGCTGCCGCTGTCCGGCCTCATAAAACCAGAAATGACATTAATGAGGGTGGTTTTTCCTGAGCCATTCGGGCCTATAAGACCCACTACGGTGTTCTCTTCAATGTCAAGTTTAACACCATCCAGCGCTTTTATTCCTCCGAAACTCTTTTCAATATCTTTTACCTGGAGGATCATAGGCGCCTCTTTCGCTCTTTGATAATGCCATCGGGTTTGTACAAAATGAATAAAATCAATAATAATCCGATGATGATTATTCTAAGGTTTGAAGGTTCAATAGGAAGCGCCACGAAGTCCTTGATAAAGCGTGTTCCCCTTTCAAAAACCTGTATCAAAACAGCCCCTGCGACCATGCCCAGATTATTCGCGCTTCCTCCGATGACCATCATTGTCCAGATAGAGAAGGTGAGTGATGGAAAAAACATATCCGGGCTTATGAAAGCAATATAATGGGCAAACAGTGCCCCTGAGACGCCAGCCATACCAGAACCGATCATGAAAACCTTAATCTTTATCCGGAATGTATCCCTTCCAAATGCAGCGGCTGCATCTTCATCATCCCGTATGGCTTTAAGCGTCCTTCCAAATGGGGAATTGATGATCTTTTCTGAAAAAATATAACAAATGAAAAGGAGAACAAATACAACTGATGCATAGAACAATAGGTAATTTTCCTGGAAAGCAAAGAATAGCGGCTGTGAGATACCCCGGATACCCATCGGGCCATTGGTGAGCCACTGCTCGTTCAGGAAAAAAAGCCTCAGTATCTCACCGAATGAAAGAGTAACGATTGCAAGATAATCCGCCCTCAAGCGAAGCGCGGGGAGCGCCACGAGTAAACCAAAAAACGCAGAAAGAAAAATGCCTGCAAGGAGTCCGATAACAAATGGCGCTCCTGCAATCGAAAGAAGCGCAGATGTGTATGCTCCGATTGCAAAAAAAGCAACTTTCCCGAAGTTCATGAGCCTTCCGAATCCTGCTTCCAGGTTCAGGCTTATGGCAAGGATGGCATAGATCCCGATATATATCAGGGTATCAAGAACATAATCCTGGAACATTATCCCTCCTTTTTACCCATAATACCTGTTGGACGAAGTATCAGTACAAGTATGAGAATAATAAAAGCTATTGCAGGCCTGTATCCGGTCGAGATTGATAGGTCTGAAAGCATCATTACCCCGAAGTTCTCTGCAAATCCAAGAATGTATGCTGCAATTATCGCACCATAAAAACTGCCAATGCCTCCGAGGATAACTACTGCAAAAGCAGGAAGCAATATTTCCCATCCAAGGAGCGGCACAAGCATGGTATCAGCTCCCCTGAATACACCTCCTATTCCTGCAAGACCGCCCCCGATGAACCAGACCCACAGGAGAATTTTCTCAGTATCAATACCGCTTGCCATCGCAAGCTGCGGATTATCAGATACTGCTCTCATGGCTTTTCCAAGTCTTGTACCTGTGAATAGGAAATGAAGCATGAAAATGAGAAGGATTGAGCTTAAAATAATGTATGTCTGCAGCTCAGTAATAGATCCCCCAAGAATATCGTATGTATTCCCTTCAAAGTCATACCATCTCAATTGAGGGCTCCACACTTCCTGTATGGACTGCCTCAATACAAATCCGATCCCGATGGAGGCGATCATCATTGATATTACATCAGATCCTTTGTTCCTGAGTTTAAAAAATACCAGCCTGTCGGTCGCAATTGCGAGGAAACCTGTCAACAAGAACGCTATAATAAGCCCGTAGATAATGTTCTCACCGAGTGACACGTTAATAATATAAGCCATGTATGCCCCGAACGTTACAAGTTCAGCATGGGAGAAATTTGCGAATTTGAACACTTTATAGACCATCGTAAGACCAATGGCGATCAGGACATAGATACTGCCTGTGACCATGCTGTTAATGATAATTTGCGAGGAGACTGGCATGGTCAATACTTGAAGTTATTGATTAAAAAGCTTTGCAATAGGAAGTTGCGAAATACAAACCCATATCTATTTTGGTGATATTTTGTCTTGAAGATGCCATCACAAAAAGAAGCAAAAATCTCAAATCTTAAAAAAGCGCTTAATAAAGCCCTGGTAATAGATGAAAAGAAGATCGCTGACAAGATAAAAGTAATAGGTTTCCTGTGCAAGAAATGCGCTCAATGTTGCAGGGCTGAATTTGGCGATAATACTGTGATACTTTTCCCATTGGAAATCAGAAGTATCTGTGAAAAAACAGGACTTTCCCGTGATGATTTTGTAATACCAACGCCTTCAGATGACAGGGATCCGGAAGGCAATATCCATACCTTTGAATGGGTTCTGAAGAAAAATGGCGATTGCATTTTCCTGAAAAATGACCTGTGTGAAATATACGAATGCAGACCTTATATATGCATGACTTATCCATTTTATCTGCTTGATGGGAAGCTTAAGGTTTCAGAATGTATGGGAATTGGAGGGAAGATCAGCAACGAAGAAAGCATGAAACTGGCGGCGCTTCTGAAACACAGATATATAACAGATATAAGAGAATCGATCGCTCTTCTTGAAAGGTTCAACGGGTTTATTCCAGGCGGCAGCGGCAACGTATGCGTGCATGATAGCGAGGGTGAACACTGGTTGGTGACTGATCTGGATTAGGCTAATTTAGACATTCTCAAAGCCTCTTCTGTCTTTTTTCGTTCAATAATATCAGAAAAAATCAATGCAATACCAATAACGTTATGATTGTCATCTTTGATGGTTGAACCGATAATATCAACAGGTATTTCAGTACCTTCCTTTGTTATCAATATTGTATTATCTGCCAGACCGTAGAAAATATTTTCTCGGATTGCCTTTGTTACAGGATTTTCTGTCGGTTTCTCCGTTTCTTTGCTTATAATATTGAAAACGGTTGTCAGAGGTTTCCCTGAAGCATTTTCTCGCTTCCACCCGGTTATTGCCTCTGCAAAAGGGTTCATATGTTTTATGATACCATTTTTATCAGTTGCGACCACAGCCTCACCGAGGCCTTTGATTATTGCAGTAAGCCATTTTTCACTCTCTTTCAGTTCTCTTTCCATTTTATGCTTGCACAGAGCTATATCAATATTGATCTGCAATTCTCTTTCACTAAATGGTTTAATAATATATCCAAAAGGCTCTGTTATTTTTGCACGTTCCAGTATTTTTTTATCTGAATAAGCAGTGAGATACACAACTGGAATATTGAAACGAAAACGAATTTGCTTTGCAGTTTCTATCCCATCCAATTCTTTCTGGAGCATAATATCCATCAGCACTAAATCCGGACTAGCCTCTTCTATCTTTTTAATAGCCTCTTCCCCGGATGATACTACTGCAATAACTGTATACCCTAAATCCTGCAAATTTTCTTTTATATCATCCGCAGTAATAATTTCATCTTCTACAACCAATATCCGTTTTCCTGCCATTATTTCACTTCTTTAAATTTGATTTTAAATTTGGTTCCTTTGCTACGATCCAGGTTGATATTACCATGAAGCTGGTTTTCTGCCAGAATTGTAACAAGATGCAAACCTAGCGATTTAGTTGTTTTGAAATCAATATCTTCATGAATCCCTATACCATTATCACTTACAACAAGTTCAATCATATTTTCATCAACTGAATGAAGAATAATTTTAATTTCACCTTTCATACCGTCTGGAAATGCATGTTTTAAAGAGTTAGTAACAAGCTCATTGATAATTAACCCGCACGGAATCGCAGAATTGATAAGAAATGAAATGTTTTCGATGTCTATGGTTAGTGATATTTTGTCCTTATCGACTCCGTAAGACCGGAACAACCCATTTGTCAGCTCTCTTATGTACTCTTCAAAATCAATTCGTGTAAAGTTATTAGATTGATATAATTTCTCATGGACAAGAGACATTGATATTATCCTGTTCTGGCTTTCCTTAAACATCTCACGATACTTTTCCTCCTTGATATGTCTGGACTGAAGCCTCAACAGACTTATGACTATCTGCATATTGTTCTTGACCCTATGGTAAATCTCACTAAGAAGGACTTCTTTTTCTTTGAGAGATTCTTGTATTTCCCTTTCTTTTTGCTTGCGTTCAGAAATATTTCTTATGTTGCATTGTATCAATTTCGTTTTATTAACAAAATATATCTCGGTTTCAATGCCCTTTCCGCCTTTTGTTTCCACTGGCACATCATCGTAACGGATGAAACCCGTTTCGTTCAATTTCTGAATGAAATTTTGAAAATCACCAATATCTTTCAATAAGCCGATATCCTGAGGATTTCTTCCATATAATTCTTCATATTTATAGCCCAATAACTTTGTAATAGCTGGATTGGCATCGACTATCTCTCCTTTTTGTTTTTCAAGAAGTAATATACCATCTTTTGAAGTTTGAAAAAGCCTACGGTAGCGTTCTTCAGATTCTTTTAGTTCCATTGTACGCTTGTCAACCAATTCTTCAAGGTGCTGGCGGTATTTTGTTAATTCTTCTTCAGCCTGCTTGCGTTCTGTTATATCTTCAATTGCAAGAAGAATTAATTTTTTACCTGCATAATCATTATGGATTTCACTAGCATTCAGCAGCATAAATTTGTGTCCGATAGTGGGGAAATCGTGCTCTACTTCAAAGCCAATGAAAACTGTTTTCTCTGGAAGAATTCTTTCAAGTAATTCCCGCAATTTGGGAATGTTCCATTGCTGATCTCCAATATTGAATATTGAATTTCCAATTGTTTCTTCAGATTTAACTTTGAAATTATTATAAAAGTTGCGGTTGGCAAAAATTATCTTCATTTCAGTGTCAAGCACCAATAAGGGTTCATGGACTGTATTTACAATAAGTTCAAATTGGTTCGCCCCACTGAACAAATCTATATGTGTCACTTTCTCGCCACCAACATGGTTGTGATGATTAAAAAGATCATGTATAAAGATTTCGGTTACCGAAATACTCTCTCCCCTTCCCCCAGACCCCCAACCTCTCACTCTGCCGCCACTGGGCCAGTTGTTGATGATGGCAAATTCTGGTAATATCCAAAGCAACCGGCTGATTCATGCTTATACTCTTATTTCGGAACGAAAATTTTATATTCTTGATGGTTTATAGATATATTAACGATGTACAACATTGAGGAAATGAGAAAGCTGTATCCTGAATGGTTCACAGAGACACACGATCTTGAGGTAATCTTCTATCTATTTTTATTCTACCTGTTAATGTTGGCATATTATCTCTATCTCAGGTATAAAATAAGAGCACCAATGATAATCGATAACAACAAGCAAGAAATTGGTGATGAAATAGATTATAAATTTCGTGGTAATGTTTCATCTTACAAATTAATGATACGAAAAGTTAGCGATAAAGAGTGGGTGGCATATAAACAATTCAGGTCAAAGCAAAAGGTATCATTGAGAAGAGGAGATTTAAGAAGAATCATAGATTATATGAACAGAAATTTCAGGTATAATGATAGGGTTATTGGATTTGATTAAAGATGGTTCATATAATTCGGATTATATGAAACATATACCTTAGGTACATAAGTTCTGCTTCCTTATTTGATTCATAATTATGATCGCGCGAGTACATCAATTAGTTTATCGCAACCACCGTTCTTGATAAATTCCGTATGATCGTCTATTGTCTTAAAAAACTGTCCTGATATTTTATGACACAGAATTTCAGAATCAGTCGCACCATAGAATGTTATTAATATGTTTACCGCGTTTGGATTAGAATAACCGGATTTCCCAGTTTGTTTTCTACACCAGGCAAGAGTGTTCATCCAAATCGCAGCACTCAGCGCACCGCAAGCATTGCCGCTCAAACCAAGACCTCCTGCAAATCCGGCAACCATAACCATTTCTTCATCACTAGCTCCCATTTTTTTGGCGACTTGCGAAGCGCAGCTTATTGGCAGTTGAGGTAAATCAGTTTGGTCGCGGGATAATCCTTCAATTGCTGATTGGATCGCTTCCGGAGCCCATTTTTCCGCGAGTTTAAAGCAGGATATGAATCTACCAGAGATTAAGTATTTCAGCATACTAAATTTGCTTGACCAATCACAACTGGTTATGTCCGAACAGTTGACGCTTTTTGCCGTATTTGAAAATGATTCCATAAGGTGTTGAGTTGCCGTAATAGCCATACCGATTGCTTGACCGCGGTCATCGCTCCTACGAAAGGCTTCCGCTCCTACAGCCAATGCAGACCCCCAAAGCATTCCGCATTGATATCCTTCTTGCATTAATCCACCCGCTAATGGGTCCGCGGCACGCTCCTCAGTTTCTAATGGATGACCGAATTCGCGGTTTAATAAATAAAAGAATGTGCGAGAGCAAGTACCTAATTTTAGAAATACTCTTTTGGTGTCTTGTAGATTCGCTTTTGAGTCGTTCATTTTCATACACCCTAAATTGACGTTTGCCAAGCAATAAAGGTAGTAGGGGTACCGCCCCGATTTCTGCGCACATACACGCTAAAAAAGAGCGCTAAAAGTAACATCGACCCTGTCGCGGTAACGATCCACGGCAAACCGAGAAGCAGTAAAGCCGTGGAAAAATTCGGATAAAAATATACTAAGGCAATCAGGGGAGTAACTAAGAAATTAGCCAGGAAAAACCACCTGAGCCACTTCTGCAGCCCATGTTTCGCAAACACCGGGACTGCAAATAAAGTCGCTAAACCCAATGCTATGTATCCCAACGCATCAACAGTCCAGAAAAGAGAATGAGGTGTTTGTACAAGAACCGGGTTCGGAGCAGCATAAGGAATCACAGCTGTCAATTGAACAACGTAATTCAAAGTGACGTATGTTGAGTACAATACCGCAAAGAGAACAGCCGCATGGCTCCAAAACTTCTTATCGTCTGGTGTCACATAGTGAAGTGCAAGCAACGCGAGCATAAATGGCGTCGCAATAAAAAGCGAAAATCCATAGATAAGAATCTCATCCCATGGATAACTAACAATGCCTATAAGCTGCAGAATTTGAGCAACATCGAATCCGAATGCTGCAACAAATGCAACAAGCGCTGACCAGAAACCGATTTTATATATTGTTTCTTCCATTTAAACAACCTCGCTTTTCATTTTTTCTGATTTCCTTTGAGAAATTCTAAAATTTTTCGGTTGACTGTTTCAGGTTGGCCGCCGGGCAATTCATGGCCAGCATGCGGGATCAATTCTGCCTGGATATTGGGAATCAGCCGTTTGGCGCGTTCTATCGCAGCGACGGGATCGTACAGCGACTCTTGCTGGCCGATGAGCAGCAAGGTCGAATTCTTTATGCCACGCAGTTCCTCATCCATGTAAGGGACCGGCAGAACTGTAGGTGGTAACTGGAAATATCTCACACCCGGGTAAAACTGATTTGTTATAAGATCGAACATTCGTTTAGTCTTTTCATTTTTCAAATTTGGTTCATAATACATCCAGTGCATCATGTTGTTCGACCAATACCGACCTGGTAGACGAGTCAGCATGCTGCGAACGTAGAATTGTGTCTTGAGGGGAACAAAACTGCCTATCGGAGTGAGAAGAACGAGCTTTCTGAGCCGATCTGGCCTGTGTATTGCATAATTGAGAGCTGCGAAGCCGCCATACGACCATCCTATTAAATCCATTTGACTTATCCTGAGGGCATCCAGTACACCATTCAACCATTCAGCCATCTCGCCTCGATCGCGCATAGGCTGGTCCGGGATGCTCTTACTCGGCTGGCCCATCATATCCAGCGCGTAGACGCGGTAAGCGCGGCTTAGATCAGCAATGTTATAAGCCCAAACTGTCAGGCTCATAAAGAAACTATGCAAAAGGATTAGAGGTGGTGCATCTTTGGGACCGCAGACGACAAGGTGCGTAATGCCAAAACGGCTCCGGATGTCCATCGCTTCATACGGCACAGCCCAAAGCCGCATGGTGGCTTCGTAGGCAGCCATATACTCAGCTTCGCCCTTTGGGCTTTTGAAGTGAGATGGTAAGTTGTTCATGGTTTGTTTTCCTTTCTTTTTCAACTCTTAAGATGAGTCAATAATTCCTTAGCTGTTTTTATTCCGTTCGCAAGTGCTTCTTCCAATGTTCCCATGGCGGTGCCTTCCGACAGAGCTTCTCCGGCAAAGAATAATGTATCTTCAACTGGTTGGGTTAATACCTTTTTTGCTTCATTTGATTCTACAGTTGCGTAAGAATAAGCTCCAAGTGAAAACGGATCAGTCTGCCAGTTTACAACCTTTCCTGCACTCAGATTCTTTATGAGGAACGATCTGTTTGTATTAAAGATATAACACAAAGCATCGAGTGCCATAGTTATTATGTTCTCATCTGATGTGTTTTTATTTCTCTCCGCTTGCGGACCGGCAAGCCATCCTGTAATAAGTGGAGTCTTATTCGGCAGTTGAGTCCAGCAGGCAGTAAAAAAAGTATCGGAAATAAGAAGACCAAGTTCAGGCGTCTTGCGTATTTGATTTTCAGATGATTCCCAGAAAGCATCCTTGAATTCAAGAAATACTTTTATAGCAGTGCCGTACCCGATTGATTTTGCTGCCTCCAGTTTTTCAGGCAATCCGGGGCAAAAATGAAGGTGAGCTTCATCGTCCGGCTTTGATTGAAGAACTCCAAGCGGTACAGTAATCAACGCTTTGCGTGCTGAATAAATTTTACCTTTATCACTAATAACTTCAACGTTGTCTGGCTTCCACCGGATTTCTTTTGCAACAGTTGACAAAAAGATTGCACTGTTATGCTTTATTATTTCCTTTGAAAGAAAGTCTATAAGCTTAATGTGACCACCCTTCAAACGGTACTGATCCGATTGGCCGAAAATTTTCCATTCTTCTCTCAGAGCAAATGTGCTGGCTCTTTTAATATCGGCCGCATCATAACCTTCGACAAAACCAATGGCAATTTCCCTTACAGCTTTATATTTCTCTTCGTTCAGGTATTGATCCAAAAATTTACTGAAAGGCATATCCTGTTTAAGTGAATCTGCTTTTGAAAGAAGTGTCGAGAAAGTAGTCCACAGATTTTCAGATTTCTGGATTTTTCCATTTTTAATCATATAGTATTTTCCGGCAATAGAGTAAAACTTAATACCACCTTCTCTTAACAACGATTGAGTTGTAGGCATGTCACCGTGGACAAATTCTGCACCTGCTTCTAAAGATGTTGAGAAACCTGGAACGGTTAAAGTATATATCCTGCCGCCAAGCCTGTTTCGGGCTTCGAGCACGTAGACTTTTTTTCCTGCTTTTGCTATTTCCTTTCCGGCTTCAAGTCCCGATGCACCCCCGCCTATAATTATTACATCCGCTTTATCCGGCGAAGTTTTATCATTGGTTGATTCATCCATAAAAACTCTTTTTTGTTTTGACAGACGCAGTTGTGCCAATTTTGTCTTTAAAATAATTATTTCAGACTTTACCCAATCTATTTTTTAGACGCAACATTGCATTTATCCTCATATATCAAAAATACAGACAGTTTCAATAGGTTTCATTTGGATTTTATTAACCCCCTTTTAGTTTTCTTGTCCAGGCAATCAGACTCTCCAGCAATTCTTTTATTTTTTCCCTTGTTTTTTCATCTCTGACTCTACCCTTATCATCTATTTTATCAGCGGCAAATGTTACAAAGATCTCTGGTTTATTAACCGGGTACATATTGAGAAAAACGAACATCTGTCTTAGATGATATTGCACTCTTGCCCCTCCCAGCATCCCGGTAGATGCGCTCATTATCGCAATCGATTTACCTTGAAACGAATTATCTCCAGGAGGGCGCGAAGCCCAGTCGATTGCATTTTTGAGAACACCTGGTATCGAATAGTTATGTTCAGGTGATGCCATCAATATTGCATCCGATATCCTGATTTTTTCTTTAAATTCTTTGACTCTTTCCGGCATTCTGTCCTCTAAGTCCATATTATAAGGCGGAATTCCTTCAAGGTCAAAGATTTCAAGTTTTGCCTCTTCTGGTGACAACTCCAGAGCAGCACGTAATAATGCCTTATTGTAAGAACCCTTTCGCAAACTTCCAGCAAAACCGAGAATTGTTATCTGTTTATCCATACTTAACTACTTCCCAATTGTTGCATGTCTGACAAACAATAAATACTTTGCTTAATGCAGTATCGGGACATATATCTGCTCGCCCTATCCTCAGATAATACCTCCGCAGCCGGGACGATCGGAACACGCATCGCACTCTTATCAAAACCAATGTGACGCTCCTCCAGCCAGTGCATCACCACATCCCGCTGCAGCCCAAAGGAAGCTTTCGAAAAAGACAAAACTAACAGGCAAGGGAGAGATTATTAAGGAGTATCTGTGAAAAAAAGCTCCCTACGCTATTATAGCCAGACTCCTGGATGTCCAGCTTGACTGTTGCTAGTTTTGTCAAAATTCGGAGGTTAAGTATTTAACTAATCCATATTGAAGAATTTTTTAATTATTCTCCAATATATTTTGCCTTTTTTGCATTATCTTTTCAAGTCTTTTTGCCCAGGCATCCTCATGAGTATATGCACACTCAAGATAATGATATATAGCAGCAGCTACTGCATCCTTGGTGCTTTCTTCATTTGTCTTTTGCTTCAGCGCTGCAAGTTCATTTTCCATAAGGACTGTTTGAACATGCACTATTTTTGTCATTTTTTTATACCTCTTTTTTTTATTTACTCATGTCTGTTAAGCTCAAAGATTTCAGTCTTAAAACAGATGTATCACAAGCTTGAATGCGCGGATCTTCATTAAGTTAGAATATCTCAGTCTTAAAAATCGACACTTTTATGATTATCATAGTGATATTATAGCTTAAATACTTTTCGATATGCTGGGACAAAGCTGAGATATGAGCTTTTAGAATCTATAATACTATCCATCTATTTTCACCCACTCAAAAAAAGTCTAACCTTTTGTTATCATCTCGTTTCAAAACAAGTTTGATCTGCTGGTGAAAAGTTTAAAGGCTAAGGAATTAGAAAATAGAAGGAAAGGAGGTTTGAAAAAGTGATTGTCAAGAAAGAAGATGGCTATTACGTCCTCTCCGAAAAAACCAAACGCAACTTAGGCGGACCTTACAAGACAGAGGAAGAAGCCAAGAAAAGACTACGCCAAGTAGAGTTCTTCAAAAATCAAAAGGGCTAAGAATCTATCTGAAAAATTCCACTGTTGCAATCTCCCTGGAGGATACTACAATTTTCGTAGTTTCCATGTTTCTTCTTTATTCGGGTTTATTTTCAGAGCCTTATGGTATGAAGTGCTGTTCTGGTGACAGCAACGTTGGTATTGGGCCTATCAATTCATAGTTTTGTTTTAAATTTAACTATTTTTTTTGCATATCAATAGCCTGAGGTTCGATCTCTCTTTCTTTTCTATCAATATATACAGCGTAATCATTAGGAATTATTTTATTCCCAAATTCTGATGCATATACTTCTGTAAACTCAGCACCAAAGTAAAGTATGATAGCAGAATAATAAACCCAGAGCAGAATGACAATTAACGAACCTGCAACTCCATAAATGGATGCAGTGGAAGAACTTCCAATGTATGCACCAACCACAGATTTTCCCACCATAAATAACGATGTGGTAAACGCTGCCCCGATAATTGCATCTTTATAACTCACCTTACCATCAGGCAAAATACGAAATATAACGGTAAATATTAAAGTAATGGTAATAAACAACACCACAATATTCAAAGCATAAAACAAGAATACGGTTATATCAGGAAAGAAAAATTTCAATCGTTCAATAAAAATATTAATTAATGAATTTATTACTAACCCAACACATAGCAGAAACCCCATAGAGACGATCATTGAAAAAGATATCAACCTGTGTTTTATAAATACCATTAATCCTCTCCTGGGTTTGGCTTTTAATCCCCATATTAAATTAAGAGAATCCTGTATTTCTACAAATACTCCGGTAGCACCAAAAAGCAATGTAATAATTCCAATAGCAGCGGCAAAGCTATTATTGTCTGAAAGTTTAACATTCTTAATTATTTCCTGGATTTGCATAGCTGCTTCATTTCCTACTAATCCTTTAATCTGTCCGAAAATTTCTCCTCTTACTGCTTCGGCTCCGAAAAATATTCCACCCAAATAAATAATAACAATAAGTAAAGGTGGCAAAGAAAAAATTGTATAATATGATAAAGATGCTGAAAATTTTATTGCATTATCGCTCATAAATTCATTGACAGTTTCTTTTAGAAGGTACCAGATTTTATTTCCAAGACTTCTTAATGTCATGACTAACTGCCATGTATGACATCCTGTTCACTATACCATTTCAACGCTTTCAATAAATGTTCCCATCTGGAATAATGCCAATATGGTCTGGTAACCTCATTATGCCTGCTCCCGTGGCATGAACTATGCGAAACGGGATTCACCGTCGAAGCGTGAAAGCTTCTCATTCTAATTATCTGCGATGGAACTACCTGATTGGTTATTGATTTAATATATTTCACATTACCTCCCTTTATTGTATTAGTGATTTCTTATATTAGAATATATGCTATTTTCAGAGTGCATTAAATCAACCTTATTCTATATGTCATATAAAAGATCTCATAAATACGATATGAGAAGTTACCATTTATGTACAAATTTATGAAGAATGTTGCTTTTTTCCTGTTTACAACGGAAAGCCCTATTAAAGATCAGAAACTATGGATGAAGGGTAAGAATGGAAGAGGAAATAAAAACTCCCACACCAGTGCATAGGCCGGGAACGAGAGAGATGCTTTTTTTTTGCCTCTCCGGGATAATAGTCAGTATTCCGGTCACTCTTTCTTTCAGCATATTTTCAAGTCATTTAAATTTCTTTTTGCCTGTACTTTATACGGAGATAGGCACATCCATCATCTTTCCCCCATTTATCGAGGAATTTGCAAAAGCCTATCCGCTCTTTTATCGCCACGGGGAAACTGAGAGGTCTATATTTACATTGGGATTTTTGATAGGGCTTGGATTTGGCATTACAGAATTCTTCTTTTATGTTTTCGGTCAGGGAGCTCCGGTATTTGTGAGATTGCCCGGGATTTTCTTTCATGCTGCAAGTGCATCCATAATTGCTTACGGCATTGCAACAAAAAGGCCGATGAGATATTACATGATAGCGGTATTTTTACACCTTACAAACAATATATTCGCCTCTTCCGAGCTTTTATATATGGTAGGTGGTTATGCAGACCTGATTATAACATATTACCTCTCATGGCACTTATACAAGAAAACGTCTGAACGTTTCTATTAATTTATAGTCGGAGTACCTGAAAGGTTTTAGTGATGAAGCAATTGATACCCTTGTCGAATATGCCGCTAAAAGACCTTCATCGATGTCGAAGATAATGATTGGTCAACTGCAGGGAGCCGTGAATAGTGTCAGCGACGATGAAACCCCATACAGTCACCGTGACACACCCTTTATCATTAACATCATCTCCATGTGGTCAGATACCACGAAGAACGAAGAAAATATCAAATGGGCGCGTGACCTCTGGAAGGCGGTGCAGCCCTTCGCTACAGGCGGAGTGTATGTGAACTTCCTGATGACTGAGGGTGCGGACAGGGTCCTGGCTGCCTACGGTAAAGAGAAGTACGAGCGGCTCGTGGCGCTGAAGAACAAATATGATCCCACGAACTTCTTCAGCCTCAACCAGAATATCAAGCCAGGGAACTAATATGAAATTTGAGAAAAACGTGCCCAAATTTTTGTTATACATGCTCATAATACAAATTATAATAATTATTTATATTCAGAGATATATTTATATGTTAACCCAACAATTGTATACTAATAATGTATTAATAATTATAGATAAAATTGTTTTTATCTCAGGATATAATCTTATGAAATCTCAGTTTGTTCAATCAGTTCTCCCCCTGGAAGATGTAATCTCTTTGAAAAAAAAGACAGGAAAGTCATCAATCAAAGAAGCCATTGCAAAGGCAGTTTACTTTTATCTAAAGAATAGTGTGTCTAATACAAAACGATATTAGAGAGACTCAGGCAAAACACTATAAATATAAATTGATATATTATATTTATAGTGTCTGATATTTATATGAATTAAGAATTTCGAAGGTTTTATTGTTAGATCTATAATAGAATAACATCAAATATAACTACAATATGGCTGAAAACAAAAGACAAAAGGCAGGATCTATGGTAGATGGACAATCTTATTTCATAATCCTTCTAATCCTGTCCATCTGGTTAAATTTCGTATTCCCTATCCGAGTGATCCTTTATGCCCCATACACGTATTTCGGGATAATAATCATGGGCTTCGGAATAGTCATAGGTCTCTGGAGCCGCTCATTATTTTTAAAGAGTAAAACAACACTATCGCCTTATGAATTGCCTACGTCACTCGTGACTTCAGGTCCTTTTCAAATAAGCCGAAATCCTATGTATCTTGGAATGGCAGCCATACTATTAGGTATCGCTATATTTCTAGGAACACTTGTTACTTTTACATTCCCGGCCCTATTCATAATGATAATTGAAACTTTACTTATTCCAGATGAAGAGCGGAAGCTAGAAAAAATATTTGGAGAACAGTACAAGGATTATAAAAATAAAGTACGACGGTGGATATAACTAAGGTTCATTAGGGTATCCTAAATACACTTCATTTTCAAACCAGTCTTTACGCGGTTTTTTTATTTCATAGATTAAAGAAACAGTATGGTTTTTTGAAAAAGCAAGGTACTTGCTGGCTATGATATTTACCATGTAGTTAGCTAAATCTTAGTGGATGCAATTACAACGATAATAAGAGCCAATATTGTTTTTTCCAGTAACGGCCTTATACTTCCAGTAAAGAAGGGATCCAGTAACATAGCTATCACCACATAATCATGAAGATACTATCTGCAACTTTTTAAAAAAATATAATTATAAATAATTTTTCCGATGATGGGAATTTTAACGTGACATCTTGTATCATCTATCTTTTTCACTTGGTTTGTATAGCAAAATTATTACTGGTACCATTATATGTATTATTTGTCGTACTTACCATACTTCTTATTTTCACCTGATAATCGTTTCCTATTTCTATTGACCGCGGAATTGCCCAATTATAAGAACCGCTGCCATTAGTTCCTTTGATTATAGTTGATATTATATTTTGATTGAATGATCCTCCCTTAAGTAATTCAATCGTCACATTAGGCCCTGGATTTCCTGTATAGTTCCATTTGACTGTCTGAGTAGTTCCTCTTGGCCAAATATCTCCTTTTGGAGATGCAACAGTTATGCTTACTGGGATATGAAGTGGTTTTCCAGGATTTATATCAGGATTTGCCCAGAATGCTGTTCCATTGTGACAATTTTTACAATCTCTTTCGTATATTATTGAACCATTGATGAGAAAAGGGTGACAATCATTACAAATATATTTTCCTATTTGAGCAAAATATGCATGTCTTCCCGCAGTGAACGTATTATTATGACAACTTCTACAATCTTCATATGGATCTGATGTTGGCTTAGGTGTTGGTTTAGCCGCTATGCTCGTTGGTATCAATATAAGTATTACAAATACTGATATCAATATTTTATGTATTTTGTTCATATTTTTATATGCCTCCTTTTTTATTATCTCTTTATTTATTCTATCCTTTATATGACTGCGACAGAAACGTTGTTGCTGACAATGTTCGTGATATAGGTATCGGGTGCCGCACCTGCGCTACTCATTAGCAATAAGATATATCCAATAGCAATTTTTTGGGTTCACTAATACTGCTCAAATTTTTCTTTTTAATCTTTTTTTGTTAGAACCAGGTTATATATAAAGCTTTTCATAAACTATAATAATTTTAATTATAATGCTCATGTAATTTTTAGAGAAAAGTTCATTAAGGGTATCACCAGTATTTCTATTTGATGTGACCCTAATGTCACTCGTACTTCTGTCAGTCCCTTCCCTCTACAGTAGTTACCCTGCTTCAACAGTACTACGAACTGATCCGACTCCCGGAATGCTATTTGCAATATCTTACCGTTTATAGGCTTGATATCGCATACTCCTTTGGGAGGGCATCCTGGGTCTCCCGAGTTCCCATATTCTCCATTTGATACCATGCTGCGGTCTTAGACCCCGTTGACTCACATCACCTTGCCGTTCGCAGCTCTCTGCTATATTCCAAGACCGGAGATGCTTAATTTCGGTGGTGTGATTGCTGCCTTCCGTTACACAGATAACGTCGGCTTCCAAGATCATCAGAATTTCGGGGCTTATAACCTTCACTTCCATTGCGGCCTGGTATCCCCCCCCAGCTTCACATCGGTCTGTTACCAGACCGCATGTGGGGTTCAGTTCTGAGGTGGCGGCTAACAACCTTTCCTCATGCTGGATTTTCACCAGCTGGCGACTACGAGCTTTGCTCTGCGCGCCTGTGTCCTCTGTGGTTTCTCTTAGAAGAAGATTTAATAAGTTTCCCTAACTGGCGATGTCAAGTCTTTAAGAGAAAAAAAGCTAATTAAACGCTAAATTGCCCGATAGGGGCTTTCCTGGAACCGACATTAAATATCCGGCTAATTCACAGCCGTAAATTCCTTACCCTTGCAATATCTCTGAATTTCATCATCCGTCGGTATGGTGATAAGACGCACATTGCATTGAATTAATTTTGTCCGGTTCATTATATTTACCTCAGTATCAATTTTTATTCCTGCTTTAGTTGTCAATTGCAATGGAAAATATTTGATTAATCCATATTCCTTCAACAGCTTAAGAATATTTTGAAACTTTGCGTCTTTTGTCAGACCAACTTGAAAGAGACTTCGGCCCAATAATTCTTCGCTTGAAAAACCTAATAACTCGACGATTGCCTTGTTGACATTAACTATCTTTCCGGTCATATGATCGATAAGTAATAGTCCATCTTGTGCGGTTTCAAAGAGGCGCCTGAAACGTGCCTCATACTCTTTGTCCTCCATTTCCTTTTGCCTGGCCACAGTGATATCTTCCATGGCAAGAAGGATTTCCTTACTACCTCCATTTATTCCTTTTATCAGATTTGTCATTCGGGCATTAATCTTCATAACTTTGTGACCGATGATCTGGAAATCATGCTCCACTTCGAAGTCATTGAATACGGTTTCTTTTTTAAGCAATTCATCAAGCAATTTTCGTAATTCAGGAATGTCCCACTGGCCGTTTCCAATAGCGAAGATTTTTTCTCCTATAGTTTTTTCGGATTTTACCTGGAAAAACTCAAAAAAGCTGCGGTTTGCCCACAATATTTTCAGATTATCATCGAGCACCAATAGAGGATCACGAAGTGTATCTATAATAATCATATTTATAATATTTCTTGCATTGTCTTTGTTTTTTTGATTTATCATTATTTCACACCAAAGTTTGTTGGGACGGTTGTAGTATTGATGGATTTTCATCGGTGATAAGACGCACATTGCATTGAATTAATTTTGTCCGGTTCATTATATTTACCTCAGTATTAATTCTTATTCCTGCTTTAGTTATCAATTGCAATGGAGAATATTTGATTAATCCATAGTCCTTCAACAGATTAAGAATATTTTGAAACTTTGCGTCTTTTGTCAGACCAACTTGAAAGAGACTTCGGCCCAATAATTCTTCGCTTGAAAAACCTAATAACTCGACGATTGCCTTGTTGACATTAACTATCTTTCCGGTCAAGTGATCGATGAGTAATAGTCCATCTTGCGCGGTTTCAAAGAGGCGCCTGAAACGCGCCTCATACTCTTTGTCCTCCATTTCCTTTTGCCTGGCATCAGTGATATCTTCTATGGCAAGAAGGATTTCCTTACTTTCTCCTTTTATTCCTTTTATCAGATTGGTCATTCGGGCATTAATCTTCATAACTTTGTGCCCGATGATCGGGAAATCATGCTCCACTTCGAAGTTATTGATTACGGTTTCTTTTTGAACAATTTCATCAAGCAATTTTCGCAATTCAGGAATGTCCCACTGGCCGTTTCCAATAGCGAAGATTTCTTTTCCAATAGTATTTTCGGGTTTTACCTGGAAAAACTCAAAAAAGCTGCGGTTTGCCCACAATATTTTCAGATAATCATCAATCACCAAAAGAGGATCACGAAGTGTATCTATAATAATCATATTTATAATATTACTTGTATTGTCAGCCCTGGACTTTATAGGTTCAGGGTTTGCATTGTCATTGCCTTTTTGATTTATCATTATTTTTCCCTCCGGGTTATGTCCCTTAAAGTTCCCATAATTACCTCCCTGCCTCCATAAGTAATAAGCCCGGCAGTTATAGTGGCAGTTGCGCTTGTCTTTTTATTCTTTCCCAGGATGTGGAACTCAGACGTCATGGGTATGTGTTTTCCAGCCTGGCATCGACCAAAGCTATTTATAACCAATTCTATATCTTCAGGCGGGACAAATTCCCGGATCTCCTTTCCGATAACTTCTTTAGTCGTGTATCCTCCAATTCTGGCAAATGCCTCGTTACAAAAATGAATCATGCCATCCTGGATAATAAAGATACCATCCTGAAGATTTTCGAACAATGTTCTGTATTTTTCCTCGGATTCCCGCGACGCCTTTTCAGCCTGCCTGCGCTCAAATATGTCATGAAAAACCAGAACAGAACCAATGATATTTCCTTGATTATCTTTAATGGGATTGGATTTGTCTTCAACAGGTACTTTTGTGCCATACTTATCTATCAGTACAACCTGGTCTACCTGATCGATATCAATGCCTTTTACTGTCAGTTTCTTTATAGGATTTTCAATCCGCTCATTCGTTTCTTCATTAACAATAGAATAGACCTCATTCAACGGTTTCCCAAGGGCGTCTTTCAGATTCCATCCTGTTAAGAATTGAGCGATAGGATTCATGAATACCACATTACCTTTTGGATCTGTTGCGATCACAGCATCCCCCAGGCTATTTAATGTCGTGGAAAACCATTCTTTGCTCTCCCTCAACTCCTTTTCAATCCTGTGCTTGTGGAGAGCGATCTCAATATTAATACGAAGATCAATTTCTCTGAATGGTTTCATGATATATCCAAAAGGCTCTGTTATTTTTGCGCGATCCAGAATTGTATTATCGCAATAAGCAGTGAGATATACGACAGGAATATTAAAAACGGAGCGAATTTGTCTTGAAGTTTCTATTCCATCCATTTCACCTTTTAATAAAATATCCATCAGCAGTAGATCAGGTTTGATCTCTTTTACCTTTTTGATAGCCATTTTCCCTGAACTAACCACTGAGGCCTTATATCCCATACTTTGTAAACTTTCCCGTATATCTTCTGCAACAATCCTTTCATCTTCAACAATCAAAATCTGAGTTTCTCTCATTAGTTTGCCCCCTTAAATTTAATTTGAAATTCAGTTCCTTTGCCCCGAACCAAATTGATCTCACCTTCGAGCTGGTCATCTACCAGCATCGTGATCAAGCGTAAGCCCAGGGATTGGGTTTTTCTGATATCCAGGTCTTCAGGAATACCCACGCCATTATCACTGACAACAAGTTCAAAATTATTTTCATCCGTTTGCCTGAAGGCTATTTCAATTTCACCTTTTCGGTTGTCCGGAAATGCATATTTTATGGAATTAGTAACAAGTTCGTTGATAATTAACCCACACAGGATCGCGAAGTCCATTCCCAGGGTAACAGTATCTACATTTATTTTTGAATTGATTACGGATTTATTGATGTTATAAACATGGAACAAATTGTTTACCAGGTCTCTGGTATATTCCTTAATATTGATTTTGGATAAGTCTTCAGAATGATAAAGTCTTTCATGAATAATTGCCATCGATTCTATCATATTCCGGCTCTCTTTAAATAAATCAAGATATTTATCATCTTCAATATATTTAGATTGAAGCTTCAGCAGGCTGGAAATGATCTGCATATTGTTCTTTACTCTGTGGTGGATCTCTCTCAAAAGTATCTCTTTTTCTTTAAGTGATGCCTTGATCCTGTCATCTGCCTGCCTGCGTTTGGTGATATCCTGGAAAACTCTATAAATCGCTGATTTGCTTTCATAGTTAAAGGGAATCGACATTATTTCGATATCTACATAAGTGCCATCAAACCTGGCAAATTTTGCATCAATTAGCTCCTCTATTTCCCCATTTCTTTCTTTACAGTTTTGTTCATCGAAAATCTCGAGATAATCCGGGTGTATAAACTGGGATATCGTTTTCCCAACAAGTTCCTCAGGTTTTGTCCCACCTAAAATTTTCATTGCCGCCGGATTTAAAAAATCAATTTTATCATGGGACTGGATAATGATTCCAAAAGGTGAGAAATCTACGAGACGGCGATAGCGTTCTTCGTTTCCATTTCGCCCCTTAAGTTTATGTTCTGTGATGTTACGGATGTTGCATTGAATAAGTTTCTTATTGTTAATCTGAAAGGAATTGCTGATAAACTCCACGTTAATGTACTTTCCACCTTTAATTCTAAGCTGCAAATCTTCGTAATGGATATTTTCTTTGCCCGCAATTCCAATAAAAAAATCTTTATTATCGCCATTGTCTTTAAAAAGACCAATATCCCAGATTTTCTTTCCTAAAAGCTCTTTGAGAGAATATCCCAGAATATTAATCAAAGATGGGTTAATATCGGTTATCTGGCCTGTTTCCTCATCCAGAATTAATATTCCATCTTTAGCTACTTCAAAAAGCTGTCGATATCGACTTTCAGAAGCGATCAGCGATTCCTGAATTATCTTGTGCCTGGTAATTTCGCTTATATTGCACTGGATCACTTTTGTCCGGTTAGCCAGGAACATCTCGCAGGAAAACTCCACATCAATGGGCTTTTTATTTTTGGTTTCAAGCGATAAATGATCGTAGTACACACGTTCTTTATTCTCCAGTTTAGAAAAAGCTTCATTCGAATTGAAATCCTTGAAACTGCTGATTTCCCCTAGCTTCTTCCCAAGAAGCTCTTCGCTTGAAAACCCCAGCATATTTATCAAGAAAGGATTAGCGTCGGTTATCTGTTCCGAACTTGCATCCAGAATTAATATTCCTTCTTTTGCTGTTTCAAAGAGCCTTCGGTAATAGATCTTAGACTCCAGGAGTTCTTTCTTGGTATTCTTGCCCTCAGTGATATTTCTAATAATACCAGAGAGACTAACTTTATCATCTGAATTCAATCTGGAAATGTTCAGTCCCACAATTTTTATCTTCCCATTAAGGATCTCGTATTCAAACCACGGGGTGGATTTACCTGAATAAATTACTATTCTTAAGAAATTTCTATCTTTTTCGGATTTGACCTCTATCAAGCCATCACACAATTGTTTTAAGGTCGCGATCGATTTTTCATCATGCACCCCGCTTTCTATAACATATATTCCAAGTCCCCCAGCAGCTCTGATACGGCCAGTATAAACATTCAGGAACCTGAAAACTGTTTGAAGGTTTGAATACATCATTATTGTCGAAAGTGAATTTATATGAAGCTGGATATTAAAGATATTTTTCTTTATATAGAAATCTTCAAAAAATTGGCTGATCTTAACTCCAATTCCGGTCAGATCAACCGGGCTGTTTACTATTTTTATATTTTTGGTTTCAACTATATTGTTGTCAAACATTTGTGAAACACAATCCACAATGCCCACATTTGATAATGGTAAATCAGGCGTCATATTCTTCAAATAATCTAAAATTTGAATCCCGGGTTCACGAGTGGTTACCATCATTACTGCATTATCTTTTTCTGTCGCTCCATAGGATATTATTTGATTCAATATTGCTTCTTTTCCTGTCAGAGACGGACCTATTAACAATAAATTCGAGCCTTTTTTCATCTCTCCGATCGCATCATCAAGTTCCTTTAAACCCAAAAAATAATTGTTCAAACATTTCACCATTTCAAATTATTCTATTTCCTGAAGTTCACTCGAATGAATGAATATACTGTATAATCATAATTATTATTTAAAACCTTCCAATCAATCAGTTATTATTAAATGATGTAAAATATATTTAAAAATATAATCATGAAACGAAAAATGAAAGTGTGGTTTCTTATCAAATAACGTCCCTCGGGTCTGAAATTTCCCCTTTCAGCGCGCTTGCTGCCGCAGTCTCAGGCGAAGAGAGGTATATCAACCCCCCCGCCCCCATCCTGCCCTTGAAATTGCGGTTGGATGTGGAGAGGCATGTTTCGCCCTCGCATATTACACCCATATGGGCGCCAAGGCACGGTCCGCATCCGGGTGGCGCAATAATGGCGCCAGCTTTAAGAAGAGTGGCAATGATACCCGATTCAATTGCTTTTATAAGGATAGAACGCGATGCAGGAAGCACAATTGTCCTGACCTTCACATACTTCCCCTTAAGGATCCTTGCCACAACCTCTAAGTCCTCAAATCTCCCGTTCGTGCATGAACCTATGAAAACCTGGTCAAGCGGCGTGCCCGTGAGCGTTCCAACTCCTGATACATTATCCACCTCGTGCGGTTTTGCAATTTGTGGTTCAATGTCTCCTGCATCAAAATTATATTCCTGGCAATATTTTGCATCCTTATCCGCATAGACAGGCTCGAATTTATCCCGCGCTCGCCCCAAAAGGTATTTGAAAGTTTTATCATCAGCCGCAACGATGCCTGTTTTTGCTCCCATCTCGATAGACATGTTGCACAGAGTCATACGTTCTGCCATTGATAGTTCACTAATGGCGCTTCCGTAATATTCAATTGCCTTATAATTAGCCCCGTCTGCGCCAACATTCTTGATTATGAAAAGTGTCATGTCCTTTGCTGACACGCCTTTTGCGAGTTTTCCTTCCACTGTGATCCTGATAGTTTTCGGAACACGCAGCCACAACTTACCGCTTGCGAATATCTCGGCCATATCAGTTGCCCCGACACCTGTGGCAAAGGTCCCGAAGGCGCCGTAAGTGCATGAATGCGAATCCGCCCCGATTATAAGTTTTCCAGGCATGGCAAAACCCTGCTCAGGCAAGACCTGGTGACAGATGCCTTCGCCTATATCGAAGAAATTTGTGATCCCCTGCTCTTTTATCCACTGTCTGGTGCTTTTATGAAGTTTTGCCGCAGTTTCATTATTGGCTGGCGCTATGTGATCAAAAGGTATGATTATCCTGTCCGGGTTCCATACTTTCTTTACACCCATTTCCTTCCAGGCCTTCACGGCCAGGATGCTTGTCCCATCATGCGCCATCGCATAATCTATGCGGGCTATAACAAAATCATCGGCCTGCGCAGGTTTACCGGAAGCACGGGAAAGTATTTTTTCACTTATAGTAGACATTTTCGGATTAAAAGGTTTTCAAGAAATAAATAAGTAATTGCCAGGTCTTAAGGGTCTACCCATAGCGTCATGATTCGCCTGGATTATATAAATAAGCATCAATAAATAGATATGACACTCGCTTCTATACCCAAAATGGATTAAAGAGCAGGTATTATTTTATAGGATGAATCTGGATAGTCACAAATTTTTTATTATATTTTATTTGAAAAAAACCACAGAGAACGTACTATTAACTCTTTTGGTCAACATAATTCGGAATGAATTATTTTCTCATTTCTTGTAACTTACAGCGCTGGGGTTGCGAACCCCAGACCCCAATATTTGAGGAATAATCCAGCGCAGAATATGGTGTCTGGACTTCGTCCAGAGTCAGGAATTGGCGTGCTTCGAAGCACAAGA